>Ga0208462_1000069_pt1 | contig 137541 bp, 114 predicted proteins | sample AD_SCU001_MetaG_FD_184452 | JGI IMG/M metagenome (GOLD analysis project Ga0208462, IMG submission 184452) | Active sludge microbial communities of municipal wastewater-treating anaerobic digesters from China - AD_SCU001_MetaG (SPAdes) (version 2) | ecosystem: Engineered > Bioreactor >...
CGCCTGTTATCCCGAAAGAGTTCGGGATGCAAGTTCGAGTCTTGCTCGCGGAGCAGAGCCCCAAAATAATTTGGGGCTTTTTATTGCTTATGAAATATTTTCTTTACATACTTAAATCACAATCTGCCGATAAATATTATGTGGGTATTTCTGAAAACCCCGAAGTCAGACTTTATTATCACAATAATATCGAAAAAGGGTTTACTTCAAGATACCGTCCCTGGGAGATGGTTTTTACGAAAGAGTTCAACTCAAAATCTGATGCTGCAGATGCTGAGAAAAAGATTAAGGGATGGAAAAGCAGGGTTATGACAGAGAGGATTATCTCGGGAGAAGTGAAATTGTAAATTATCGACTGTTATCCCGAAAGAGTTCGGGATGCAAGTTCGAGTCTTGCTCGCGGAGCAGAGCCCCAAAATAATTTGGGGCTTTTTATTGCTTATGAAATATTTTCTTTACATACTAAAATCACAATCTGCCGATAAATATTATGTGGGTATTTCTGAAAACCCCGAAGTCAGGCTTCATTATCACAATAATATCGAAAAGGGGTTTACTTCAAGATACCGTCCCTGGGAAATAGTTTTTAAGAAAGAGTTCAACTCAAAATCTGATGCTGCAGATGCTGAGAAAAAGATTAAGGGATGGAAAAGCAGGGTTATGACAGAGAGGATTATCTCGGGAGAAGTGAAATTGTAAATTATCGACTGTTATCCCGAAAGAGTTCGGGATGCAAGTTCGAGTCTTGCTCGCGGAGCAGAGCCCCAAAATAATTTGGGGCTTTTTATTTAGTGTATTAAATATTCCCATTCCATTCTTAAATTGCATTGCAAAAGAAAATCAATTTAAATGAAAACAGCGACACTGGTTTTTCCGAATCAATTATTTGAGCATAATCCGGCTTTACAAAAAAGCAATTATGTTTTTTTGATTGAAGAAACATTGTTTTTTAAGCAGTACAATTTTCATAAGCAAAAGCTGACTTTTCACCGAGCTTCATTAAAATATTACCAGGATTACCTTCAAAAGAAAAAGAAGAAGGTTGTATATATTGAATCAAACAACGAGTTATCCGATATACGCAAACTGATTCCACACTTAAGGGAAAATGGTTATGATGAGATTTGTTATACAGAAGTGGCAGATAACTGGTTAGAGAAAAGAATAGCACAATCTGCGCAATTAAACGGAGTGAGGATTCAACAATTCAATTCTCCTTTGTTTATCAATACAAAAGAGGAGCTACTGAAATATTTTGAAGGGAGAAAAAGATATTCGCAGACAGATTTTTATGTTAATCAGCGTAAAAAGCTAAACATATTGATTAATGATGACAAAACACCAACCGGAGGGAAGTGGACTTATGACCAGGAGAACCGATTAAAGTATCCCTCCAATAAAAAACCTCCAATTGTTAATTTCCCCGCAATTAATGAGTACACCAGAGAAGCCGGTTTATATGTTCAGGAGTATTTTCCGGACAATTATGGGATCATTAATGAACAGTTTAATTATCCGGTCACGTTCGATGAGAGCAAGGAATGGCTTCAACAATTTTTAGAGACGCGTTTTGAAGAATTCGGTGCGTACGAAGATGCCATTGTTGCAAATGAAAGCATTTTGAATCATAGCGTTTTAACTCCAATGCTGAACGTTGGTTTGCTTACACCGAGTGATATTCTGAAAACCACATTGGATTTTGCAGTGAAGAGGGAAATTCCCCTTAATTCACTGGAGGGATTTCTCAGACAAATTATTGGGTGGCGAGAATTTATCCGTGCTGTTTATGAGCTAAGAGGAATTGAGCAGAGGACAAAAAATTACTGGGGTTTCAGGCGAAAGATTCCGGAGGGATTCTGGAAAGGGGAAACGGGGATTGAGCCGGTGGATATAACCATAAAAAAGGTGCTTGCAACAGGATATTGTCATCACATTGAAAGACTAATGGTGCTGGGGAATTTCATGCTTCTTTGCGAGTTTGATCCGGATGAAGTTTACAGGTGGTTTATGGAATTGTTTATTGATGCTTATGACTGGGTGATGGTGCCGAATGTTTATGGTATGAGCCAGTTTGCGGATGGCGGGCTGATGTCAACGAAGCCCTATATAAGCGGAAGTAATTATTTGATGAAGATGGGAAATTACAAGCCCGGGGATTGGCAAGTAATCTGGGACGGACTTTTCTGGAGGTTTATGAATAAGCAAAGAGGATTTTTTCTTTCAAACCCAAGATTGGGAATGCTGATAAAAACATTTGATAAAATGTCGGAGGAAAGAAAAGCAGTGCTATTTGGTACTGCAGATGAATTTCTGAAACAATTATGATTATTTGGTTTGGGAGATTAATAATAAAAACCTTCTTAGAACTATAAGAGCAAGAGAATTTAAAAAAGGATGTGTTTTATGACAACAGAATCAGCGATACGATTGATTGACGGGATTGATAAAACAGAGTTAACCTCACTAAAGCAGGAATTGTTCAAGTATGCCGTTGATTACTCGAGAATAAGAGTTGACTGGTATTTGGCAAATTCCGAGGGAAGGAGGGAAATGGAGGATCTCCGCAGCGCAAAGCATACTGCATTTATTGACAGTTGCAATGTATTAAGCAGAGCGATGATTAAAAAGGGGGAGGATGCAACCTGGAGGAAACGGCTTGGGGATGACAGAAAAACGATAGGGGATTTTGCCTGCTTTATTAATTTAATAACGGGATTGAGAGCAAGATAGAGATATAGTAACCGGATGAATGGGGGATATCTCAGAAAAGGTTTACAGTCAGTAGTATTTACTTGTTTTTTTTGTAAAATATTATTATATACAACTGTAATTCCCAATTTTTTTAGTAAATATTCGGAGGCTTGTATGCGGCTGATATTTACGCTCTCATTATTGTGTGTTTTAACTCCTCACCTTTTTTCACAAAGCGACTGGTTCGGGCTTAGTCCCAAACCACAGGGTAATATCCTCTACTCTTCATTTTTCTACAATTCAAGTTACGGCTGGGCGTGCGGCGCAGACGGTACAATTATTAAAAGTACAGACTGAGGCACAACCTGGAGTACTCTATCGTCGGGTACGACGAATGCATTACGCGGCATCTTTTTTTATTCCACAAACATAGGATATTGTGTGGGGACAAACGGTTCAATTTATAAGACTACCGACGGAGGTGGTGCATGGGTGCTGCAGGTGAGTGGAAGCACATCCAGAATAAATTGTGTTCATTTTATTACAGAGAGCCTGGGGTGGGTTGCTGACTATAATGGAAAGATCATAAAAACCATAGACGGCGGATCAAACTGGGTACTTCAGACAAGCGGTACTTCCAATAATCTCAACAGTGTATTTTTTGTTAACGCCACTATCGGTTATGCAGTTGGTTCGGGGGGAATTATACTGAACACAACAGACGGAGGGGGGAGCTGGAATAGTCAGACTTCACCCGTTTCGACAGAGTTGTTTTCTGTTAATTTTGTTTCCAGCACTCAGGGATGGATTTCCGGAGCCGGAGGTAAAATTCTGGTAACGACTGACGGAGGTGCTAGCTGGACACAACAGACCACACCAATTACCAATTCATTATACTCGATCAAGTTCGTAAACGCGACAACGGGATGGTCTGTTGGAAACAGCGGAAAAATTTTATATACTACAGATGGAGGGACCAACTGGGTACAGCAGGCAAGCACCGCGGTAATGACGCTCTATTCTGTTACGGCAACCCATACAAGCGCGGTTTGGGCAGCAGGAGAATCAGGAAAGATAATTCATTACAACGGTATTGAATGGTCCTCATTATCGACAGGAGTATCAACAAATTTAATCGCAATTCATTTTGTGAATACCAATACAGGATTTGCAGTAGGGGACAGGGGAGTAATAATCAAATCCACAGATGGCGGAACCTCCTGGGCGGAGCAATCAAGCGGAACAACTAATACAATAAGGGATGTATTTGTCACATCTGCCACATCGGCGGTAGTTGCGGGGTACTATGGATACATAAAATATACAACAGACGGAGGAAATGTCTGGAATGCGGCAACTTTGCCGGGACATCCTGTCCCATACGATGCAGACTTTTACTCAATCGATTTTACCTCTGCGACTGTTGGATATGCAACCGGTTCAGGCGGGACAATGCTAAAGACGACTGATGGTGGAGCAACGTGGAGCGAGTTTGCGACAGGAGTTTCAGCTACTTTGTGGGGGATCTCGTTTGCGAACGATAACAAGGGATTTGCGGTCGGGACATCGGGAACGATGATATTTACAACCGATGCAGGAGCGACCTGGAATGCAAAATCGAGCGGTACTTTTACGACTTTATATTCTATTCACTTTCCTTCTGCAAATATAGGATACGCTGTGGGGATGGGGGGAGTATTGATCAAAACCACGGATGGCGGAGACACATGGTCTTCAACTTCAATCGGGAATGCCCAGCATTATTATTGTGTTTATTTTGCAAATGAAAACACAGGCTGGGCGGCAGGATCTACCGGCTATCTGATGGGAACAACTGACGGCGGGGGAACATGGGGAAGACAAAACACAAATCCATATACCTCAAACTACTTATATTCGGTGCACTCAATCTCATCAACAACAGGATGGTTTTGCGGAAGTTTCGGTAACATTTTCAAAACCAATATGGGGGGGCTTCCAATAGAACTGACATCCTTTACTGCAGAGAAAGCAGGAGACGGTATTCGCTTAGAATGGCAGACTGCTTCGGAGATAAATAACTACGGATTTAGTATAGAAGCAAGGTTTGATTCAAAGGGAGAGTGGGAAAGTATTGGATTTGTGCAGGGGGCGGGAAATTCAAATTCACCGAAATATTATTCCTTTGTCCATTCGTCAATAAAGGAGGAGGCGGTGAAGTACAGATTAAAACAGATTGACAACGACGGACAATTTTCGTACAGCAATGAAATTGAGGTAAGCAGCACATTACCGGAGGAATTTTCAATTAAGCAGAATTATCCGAATCCGTTTAATCCGGTAACAACTATTGAGTTTACGATTCCCAGGGAAGCAGAGGTAAGATTAAGTCTATTTGATATTCAAGGCGGGGAGATCATCGTTTTAGTTAATTCACTCCTGCGATCCGGATCTCATAAAATACAGATATCGGCAGAAAAATCAGGTCTTTCATCGGGAGTTTATTTTTATCGATTAAGTTCAGAAGGATTTATCATAAACAAAAAACTTTTAATCATAAAATGAGGAAGCAAATGAAGAAATTATTTATCATACTCATAACTTTCTTCACTGTGTTAACGCAATTAAAAGCACAGTTTATGCCCGAAAGGAGTTTTTTACTAAATGGAACGGATAACTCGGCATATATTGGAGCGGCATCATTTCCTTCGACGAATAGTGTTACTATTGCGGGATGGGTTAGACTTCAGTCGAATGCTAACCAAACAATAGTGGCAAAAAATTATAATTCCGGAACGGAGAATTCAGGACAGTACGAGCTGTATGTAACATCGGATGGAGGTATAAACTTTTTAAAAAGAGTAAGCGGAGCCGACTTCATATCCGGTTCGCCGGGTACTTTAGAGTTACAAAAATGGTACTACGTAGCAGGGATATTTGACGCAACAAACGTAAAGGCATTAATCAACGGTAGTCTGACCTCATCAAATCCGGCCGCCGGGGATTTGGATGTCTCAAGTTCACATCCTTTTTCGGTTGGCGCACAACGCTCTATTAGTAATACATTGAGGAATTATTTTAACGGGAACATCGAAAATCTTACCATTTGGTCAAGTGCGCTGGACATAAATACACTAAAAGACTGGATGCACAAAGAAATCACAAGCAGTCATCCATATTATACAAATTTAATCGCGCTATACAAATTTAATGAGTATGATAACTCATCCTATATTAGCGATCAGTCGGGCAACAACAGGGGTCTAAGCGTAACAGGTACAAGAACTTATTGTTTTTCAACAGCGCTTCCACCGACATGTTATACTTACGGAAAATTAAAAGATCATTCTGAAGTGCGGGGGATATGGTACGGGACGGGTTCAAATTCCTCTTCAATATTAACAATAACGAACAATTCAATTTCCGGGACGGATTATGCGCTTTGGGGGCATAACAATAAATCATTACTATGGAATTATTTTGACATTCCGGATGGTGTGGAGAAAAGAATGGAGCGAGTCTGGCATTCTGAACAATCGGGCAATCCGGTTTCGGACTTTGTATTCAGTACAGCCGGACTTGCTATACCCGACGGAAACAGATTAAGAATGTTAGTTGATGAAGATCCAAATTTTTATAATGCAATAATAGTAACAGGAGTTTATTCATCAGATAACAACACATTTACGGTTGCCGACAGAGCAGTAGAGGATGGTTTTTATTATACACTTGCAGTATTAACTGAAGGGGGAGGTAATGGCGGAATTCCAAGTACGCCCGCACCATGGAAATGGTTAAATCCAATTCCGCAGGGGAATGATCTCTACGGAGTAAATATTTTTGATGACAACGAATTTTGTGCTGTTGGAGACGGAGGGACCCTTGTTTACACGGAGAACGGAGGAATCACGTTTAAGGTGACACATTTCCTAAATAACTTTTCGGGGAGACTGAATACATGCGGAACATTTCCAGGTACTAATGTAACAATAGCAGCCGGAGATAAGGGGGCTTATTTTAAATCAACGAACTTAGGTGATCCATGGGAAACTCCTGAGGGGACGGGTCTGGATGGGAATATTGATTACAGGAATATACATTTTGTAGACGGAAATTTTGCTTTTATATGTGGAGGCGAAGGGAAGGTTTATAAGACTTCAAACCGCGGAGAAAGCTGGACGCCGCAAACCACAAATTTAACCGGGAATATCGGGACGATTAGTTTTTATGACTCACAGAGGGGGTGGGCATTTGATGATTTCAGTTATTCGGTAACCACGAATGGAGGGAGCAGCTGGGACTGGAGATTTAACACACCCGGACCGGTACTCTCCTCAGTTTTACTGAGCGAAACTGACGGACTGGTATCATGTGCAAACGGAAAAATATTTGGCACAACTGATTTAGGAGAAACCTGGACAGAAAAATATTCGGGGTCAAATAATATTAATAAACTAACTAAAATCGGGGGGGGGACGCTAATACTTGGAGGAGGAAACAACGGAACAATAGTTAAATCCACCGATTCAGGTAATAACTGGACATCACCCACCTCCAATATCACAAATAATATTTTAGACATTTATACGAAAGGAAACTTAACCGTCTTCACAGCAAAGAACGGGATGATCTGTTCCTCGCCAGATGTGTGCAATACTATAAACAAAATTTCCTCGGGCATAAATGATCGTTTTCATTCAGTGGCGATCATATCATCCAATTTATTAATATCACTTGTCGGCCGGAACAAATTGTACAAATCAACAGATGGGGGAGAGAGTTGGACTCAAATTCACGCTGGCGGGGAATCGGATAATTATAACTCTGCTTCATTTTCAGATGCGAACAACGGATTTATAGTTGGCGAGAATGGTAAGTTGATCAAGACAACAGACGGCTCTAACTTCACAGATATTTCAATCGGGGCGACAAATAATATTTCGAAAGTCTCGCTAAAATCAGGGAGCGGATATAAGGATAAATTGCTAAATTCCGAAAATGGTGAAAACAGTATTCTTGCGATACTATATACAACTACAACCGGGTCAAATGATCAGCAGATTATTTCGATCTCAACAAATTCCGGCTCCACCTGGGTGCCGGTCAGAAGCGTATTAGCTTCATCCAACCAAATTGCTAACAGTGTTTCATATTTCTTACCCGGATTATTTGCCGTAAGTAAAGACGGAAAAGTTTTAAAGTCAACAGATGACGGGGGAAACTGGACAGTAACCTCTTTATCAAGCAGTAACTCATTAAATGATGTTTCATTTTCGGATGTTAATAATGGTATGGTTATTGGAGATAAGGGAATTATATTTAAAACCACAGACGGAGGTACAAACTGGGTTTCAAAATCTAATTGTGGTAATAGTAATCTCAGCAAAGTTTCAGTTATGAACGCAAGCCGAGCGATTATTTTTGCTGCAGACGGGACAATATATGAAACAACTGACGGGGGAGATACATGGAAATCCTCAGTAGTAAATCTTTCGAGCTCCATAAATAATCTTATAGGGATAGCAGCTCTGAAATTAGGAAAAGAGCAGAATGAGAAAACATCAGATTTCATCTATTTTGCATTAGGTGAGGGGGGACTTGTGCTTAAAAACAGTGATGGCGGTATAGGACTTTTCCCTGTAGAACTAATCAGTTTTTCAGCCGATGTAAAAAATCACTCTGTGTGGCTTTCGTGGGAAACGGCGACCGAATTAAATTGTTACGGATTTGAAATAATGAGAGCGGAGGTATCTCTGGATATTTCAAAACCGCACAGCTGGAAAAAAGAAGGGTTTATTCCGGGAAGCGGTAACAGCAACGCATTAAAGAGATATTGTTTCAGAGACGAAAATATATTTACGGGAAAATATCGCTACAGATTAAGAATAATAGATAATGACGGAACGTATACATACAGTGCTGAAATTGATGTTCTAGTTGGCAATCCGGAGGAATTTTCACTTGGGCAGAATTATCCGAATCCGTTTAATCCGGTAACTAAAATTGGATTTAATATACCTGTGAGTGCGAAGAATAAGAAGGTCACGCTAAAAATTGTAAATCTGTTAGGAGAGGATGTGGAGACTCTGATAAGTGGTTTTGCGGAGCCGGGATATCATGTGGTACAATTTGATGCATCCAAGTTATCAAGCGGGATTTACATATATCTGCTTAATACAGGGGGCAGGATCATGTCGCGGAAAATGATATTTCTTAAGTAGAAAATTATTAAGCAGAATATCTGTTTTTGCAAACCGGGGTAAAGAAAAGGCGGATTGAAGTGAATCCGCCTTTAATCTTTTAGATACTGAAGCGACTTATTTAATCAGTATCATTTTTTTGATTCCAATAAAATTACCAGAAGTAAATTTATAAAAATAAACACCACTTGAAAGAGTTGTTGCCAACAAGTTGTAATTATAGTAACCGGCGGGTTTTTCTTCATTAATAAGTATAGCCACCTTTTCACCAGTAATATTAAAAAGTTCGAGAACCACTTTGCTGTCTTCCGGAAGTTGGTAACTTATAACAGTAGCAGGATTAAACGGATTAGGATAATTCTGAGACAGTGCATATACACTAGGAATATCAACAGAAGCATCCGTTTCCAGGCTATATTTAAAAGTGCTGTCGTTATCAGTGATCTTCAGCCTATATGTATGAAGTCCACAATTAAGCAATGTTTCGGTAAAGGAGTAATCCTTAGGAGAATTACTATTTCCCGCAGCTTTGACCTCACCTATTTTCAGCCACTCGCCGTTTCCACTCTTTTTTTCAACCGAGAAATGAGAGGTGTTAACTTCCGTCTCGGTTCTCCATGTAAGGGTAATATCTCTTTTATTTGCACTTGCATTAAACATAGCGAGTTCGACAGGCAGTGGGTTGGTCTCATCTGCAGCAATAACAAATTCAGAAAAACCATTTTCTATTTCGAAAGATAGAATTGTTCCCGATACTGAATAGGGAGTGCCGAGATCAATCCAGGTATCGGATGGATTATCTCTTTTAAGCAGATGCAGATCCCAATAATCGTTAATTCCCGAGAGTCCAGCCACATCAATTTTAATAATCGCATAACACTCATTATCAGTATTTTCATCAGGAATGATCACCCAATAATAAGGGGCAAAATTGTTTAGCGTTCCGGGGAGTATTCCTCCGGGACTTCCTTCTATCTTTTCGACGGTAATTTCTATTGGGTACCATGTATTATCAACAGAGGAAAGATTGATGTCTGTACCCGTAAAATCGTAAATTCCCCAAAAACTGCTAATCGTTTTTGTTGATATTGCGGTAGGAGTCTTTTCAATTTTGAGGTTATCCAAAAGAAATCCAGTAGCATCAAATGACTGATCGGTAACGTTTCTCCATCTGAAAGAAACTGTATTCCCTCCGTATGAGGAGAGGTCATAAACCTCGCGATCATAGGAACCATAATTTTGTTGATCGGACAAAGTAGCCAGTGTTGTCCAGTTATTCCCATTATCCGTAGTTATCTCGAAAAATGTTCTATCGTATGGTTCTTCTTCAATTCCATTTATGGAGTTGGATTTCTTATCAACCATTTTTAACGGTCCGGAGAAAGGGTCATCATCCTGCCAGTAAAAACTCATTCTCATATTCGCTGGGAGAACGAACTTATTAGTTGTGAGGGTACCATTTTGGTCGTATTCTATGCCGATGGCGAAATCACCGGCCCATGAGTTATCTCCAAGAATCCATTTATTATCGGCGTCCCTCCAACCCGCCGGTGGGGCGTATCCCCTCTCCATACCCTCGAAGGAGGGGAAAGAGGAAACAATTTTTTCATTTACTGTGGCGACACCAGAAACGTGACTGTTATTATCCCAAAACCCACCACCACTGACGCTGTATCCACCGTAGGAATAAGAACCGCTAAGTATTTGGAATCTTGTAGAGTAATAAGCTGTACCCATTTGGATATTTTGACCTATATCAACGCTATACTCATCATTGTTTTCGTACTCAGCATAAAAAGAAGCTTCCGCCCATTGAGATTCGCTCCAAGTGGATGGATCGGTATTTGTATAATTCCACCCAACCCAAGCCTTTAAACCGGGTTGTTCACCATTCAAGGTTGTAATTCCGTCTGAATAAACCCTTCCATAAACAGTAAAGCTGCCTCCCTCGGATTGAGTTACCGTTGATGGGTGCTGCAAATTGCACCAGCCAATGGTTGAACTAATTACCGTAAGCACACCCGAGACATAAATAGTACCATCCCAGAAGCCACCGCCACCCGAGCTATAGCCGCCATATCTCGGTTCCATACCTTTGTAAACAAATTTTGCAGCGAAGTAGTATGTCCCCTGTGCAAAATTTTCTCCTAAAGTGAGTTTGAACTCATCGTTGTTTTCCGTTTGGACATTAAATGTAGCGCGGGTCCAATTAGTCCAAGTATTAGGATTTGTATTTACGGTAGAGTAGCCAATATATGCTTCCAGATCAGTAGTTGCACCAGCTGTTGCAGTAATGCCGTCGATATAAACACGTGCATAGATATCAAAGCCAAGAGTTCCTTCTCCTTTGGAATAAGTTCCAGGGGACTGCAGATTACACCATCCAATTGGGGTGGGGTTATAGCCGGTTTCGAAGGCTCCTATAGTAGGAATAGTTTCGTTGCGTAAAGTTCCAGCATAGTCAGAAGTAATTCCTATAACCGGAGTTCCACCACCGATTATTGATGAATTATTAGGCACATACAAAGCGGAGTTCGACTGGAAATATGTGTTTGTATTTTGTGAATGAATATCCTGACCTGTAGCTGTTCTCCAGTCGGCAATAGTCAATCTAGCAGATCCAAGAAAGCCAAGAACCCCCTCATTACCCCCGCCAAAGTAATTGTTATAATCAATTGAAGCAAAATTCGTATTTGGTGCTGCAGAATAAATTGCATAAGCAGTTGACACCCCGGTAGTATTCTCCAAACTATTTTTGAAAACATTATTTTTGAGAGTCACGCCTGTAGAACCGCTATTGATATAAAGTGCATAACTTGCATCACTTGTTGCACTTGAACGGTTACAGTTACCATAAAGATTTACGCTATTATAATAAAGATAAACGCCATTAGCCGAGCTTAACTTAATTCCCGTAACTGCTCGGTTTGAGCCCGCGGTATAACCAGATCCGGATATATTGTAAAAAATATTATTCGATAATGTTATATTTGCTGGATTTTCGGCAGTATTGATTTCCAAACCGCATGCACCACCACCGGAAGAAGAAGTGCTTGCCCGGACAGAATGAATATCGTTGTTTTCGAACATAACATTCCTAACTCCCGCGCTAAGGAGCACTGCAGTGAGGCTACTGGAACCATATTCTACATTTTGAATTGTATTTCCACGAACAATGACATCTTCGCAATTGTATAAATATAATGCCATATTACCAAGTTTTCCTGTTGAAGCTCCGATGGTGTTATTTGTAATAGAAATGTTATTGTATTTCCCTCCGGTTCTACTAAAAAGATATATTCCGTAAGCGGAATTATAAAGTTCATTATTATCTAAGGTAAGGAAATCGTGATCGTAACCATCGCTTCCGATGGTATTCCCACCGGCGAAAAACACTATATAATAACCAGAGCTATTATATCCGGAAGTGAGTTTGCAATTTTTAACTGTTACATGATGGCACCCAGCACCTGCGGAAGCGCCCGCAAGCCAAATGCTTGAACTTGTACCGCTAAATGATGTATATGTATTTGCAAAAGTCAAACTTCTGTCAGTTCCCTTAGCCCCGTTAGAACCATCGATAATGAAGTAATCTGCTCCGTACAATTTAATCAGAGCTTGTGAAGAGGAACCAGATATTACCGGCGTTTTTCCAGAAGCAGGTTTGATTGTGATGGTGTTCGTTTCACTCGAACCGGCATTTTCATTAAATACTATTGGAAAAGTTTCGCCCGGGTAGGTGTCATCAATAAGGGAGAAAACAACGGGACCGGTTTGCTGTTTTATATTATAATCGGCGGCAGCAAGAGTAAGCGTGGCAAAATCTCCCCCAACGCCAACGGTGAATGTGCCGGTGATCATGCCAACTATTTTATAGCCATTAATCATTCCGGAAAGCGGAAAGTGGGGGGCGGTGAGTCCCACTCCGGTAACAGGTGCATTCAGCGTTCCAGAATTAATTGCTGCATTCGGAGTAGTGGCTACATCCTGCGCCACAATAAAATACTGGATGGAATCTCCGCTTGTTACTCCTCCGAAAATAAGTCCATAATTAATAGTAAATTCAAAAGGTGACGAGGAAGAAATAGACTCTGAATATTTCCAGCCGTCTGTTGAGTTTGTATTATCATTCAGGTTGTTTGTATTAGTTGACTTCTTAAAATAAATTCTAGGTTTTGCACTTGAGGTATTAATACCCGATAGATCTTCTATAGATACACTTAATGTCCTGCTATCTGTGGATGTGGTTGAGGTTAATGCAGAATACTCAATCACAGGAGGAATTTCATCTATTGCAATAAAATTCCCCGCATCTGCACCAATATCCGGAAAAGTTTGATTCCTGATTTCATCATCAATGTCGTCGGTTATAAGAAAAGGGGTTGAAATTCTTTGTCCACTCCCCTTTACTCTAGTGGGCACATCACTTTTTATATGCGGGTTTGATACACTAACAAAAGGAACATCCTCGGAGAAAGATGACTGTTCTTTTGTTACCAGGACGGTTTTATAATCAGCAAGTGTCTGGTATGATGCCGGAGTATTAGAATCGTAACAAATCAGATTTGAGGCAGAGGGGGTTCCCGAAAAATAAATATTATTATTTGAGTTAGCCGAGATATTTGTGAAGTCAGAGGCATATCTATAATGTCCAAGACTCTTACTGTAAGTACCTGATAATATACATTCAAAAATATTATTTCTCAAATCGATCACAGCCGGGTCATCATTTGAGTAATATGCAGCGGCGATATTACCCGCATTAGATGATTCAAAAGCTATATTCACGGTATTATGGAATAAATAATAATTAGAAGGAGTGCTACTCCCCATAAGTTTTAAACCTCTAACAGAAAAACCACTGCTTGAAGGCGCTCTAAGTCCCCAAATGAAATTATTATAAATATAGGCGGTCATCTCGCCGAAATCAAGGGTGATTCCGGAAATATCCTTCTGATTAGAACTTTGATTGGTGATTTCGTAGATCTGATTTTTAAAAAGATGGAGTGTGGTTATCCTACCGGCAAATATTCCTGTAAATGAGCCATCATTTATTGTACAGGAATGAATAAGATTTTTATATACGTGGATATTTGCTCCCGACGTAAGATACATCCCATATCCCGAATTACCTGATATTCCTGCGGAGTGGTTCATGTGGTGGATAGTGTTCCCGTATATATTTCCAGTGTTTGATCCATTTTGTATTTCAATACCGGTGTAATATCCCAAGGTTGATGAAAAACTTATATCATTGTTAAAAACATTAAAGTTTACCTGGTAGGATAAACCTATTCCTGCCCTTTCACAATTTCTCAGAGTGCTGATTCCTCCATCTATAGTTCCCACCTCGTTGCTGCTATCAGGATAAATGCCGGAACCAGTCAGATAATAACCATAATAAGATGAACTAATAATATTATTGTAAAACTTATTATAAGAATTTGCAGCGGCGTTTGACGAGGCGGAACTAAATAGATAAATTGCTTTTGTATAAGTGCTATTTAACGAAAGAGCAATAGAGCAATCCCTGACCAAGTTGTATCTGCAACCAGTGGTTGAAGTACCGAGCATATATATTCCATATTCAACAATATTTCCCTCTCCGTTCCGGATATCAAGACCCTCAATAGCTACATAGGAAGCCGAGGAAAGTTTTATCGCGGCATCGGAATTCCCGGTAGTTCCCGTAAAAATCAAAACAGGTTTTGCACCCTCCCCCGACTGTCGAATAGTTATAGTTTTTTCTATTGTGCCCGAAACAGTAATATTTGAAAGCCCCGGTTCATCAAAAGTCTCACCATCCTGGATATTAAAAATAACGCTTCCGCTCAATCCAACTGCATTTAATTGCGAGACTGCGGCGTACAGAGAAGAGAAATCACCGCCGGAATTTTTAATAGAGTAAGTACCGCTCATGGGTGTTTTTATCTCTCTTGATCCGGCAGGTGAAGTAATGTCGGGAATTCTCAGAGCTTCGCCGGTTTCCGAGGTTATAAATTGTGAACACTCTGCATCAACAAAATTTCCTGCAGTTGCGCTTCCGCTAATATCGTAAGCAAGCCAGAAAAAATTATTTCCATTACTCAGAACCTGATTTCCAGTTACAGAGAAAGAACCCGAGGGATTGGACACGGGACTACCAAAGGGAATATCGGTTGAGAAATTATCGGTAGTCGTATAATAAGCAGATGCCCGGGTTACGTCAAGCAAAGAAGTAGTCCCATTAGTGTTGAATGTAATCGAGGAGACACTTATCGGATTTTGCGCACCAGATGTAACAATATTAAGTTTTATAATTTCCTGGTTTATATCTCCGACCAATACTCTTGCAGTAGTCCCTTGTTGAGTAGTTGCAGAGGAAAATGACATATCGCCCAAAAGATAATAAATCTGTATATTGGGGCGGTTTGTGGAAAGAGTTCCTACACCCAGTGGGATACTGTTATCACTTGCCCATGATTGAAATAAGTTACTACCAGAAGAAGTATATCTGAACTGAGGATATGATGAAGTGCCAGTGCCTCCATAATTTGTTTCGCAAAGGACAAGGAGATTATCCTGATCGTAAGAAAAATCATCAATATCTATACTCTTCCATCCCGATGAATTGCACGTAAGACTCCCCTCATAGACAAGAGTTGCACCCGCAATCATGCTGCTCCAAGTATTAGAGGTCATAGATACTGAGGTTGTTTTCTTCAGATAGATTTTTGCCGGAATACTTTGTCCGCTATTAATAGATACAAACCAGCCGAGAGCTTGAATAGATTTGGGCGGGCCAATTTCTGCAGCTGTATATAATGCCGCAGCACGCTCGTAACCATAATAAATACCCAGCGGTTGACGCTGATAACCGGTTCCAGTTCCTATCTCCACCACCCCCTGAGGTCGCAAAGAATAATTAAATAAAAAAAATGACACAAACATAAAAAGCACAGAAAAATTCTTAAACATAAACACCTCTCAACAAATAAGTCTTTTCATAGCGAAAATTCAAAAAAATTCCAGAGATAATCAAGAAATAAATTATATATTTTTTGTACCTGTGATTTAAATCTCTCTTTTGAATTCAAAAGAATATTGTTACATTGTATTAAGACAGGGGAGAAAGACATTGCATTACCAAGAACGTTAGAGTGGTTGGCGGTAATATGTTTGATTTGAGCTGTGAAAAATCAGAAATAAATGACTTTTTTTGACAGATGGGTGTTATTATAAACTTATAGATCAAAAGAATAAAGAAAGTTAATACGCTTTATGCAATCTGTTTGCGGATGAGAAGAAATTATTTGGCTATTTGTGGGAATTAAATTATTTTTGGTGCGGAATTATTTTTGACTTTAGTATAGGAGTGTAAAATGAACAAGGAAAGAAAATCTGCCGGTTGGCTGGTAGTTGACAAGATTCCTCCCTCTCCTAAATTCAAGGTTCTCTTAATACCCGGATTGATGGGTTCCGACTTTGTGTTTTCAAAATTAATGAATAACTCTGCGCTTGAGGAGGCAGGGGTTCATTTAATTGGCGGAAATCCTCCGGGATTCAAAGGGAATCTGCTTCCTGATGATTTTGACTTCCACATCAGCAGTTATGCTGCTTCTGTAGAGGCAATTGCGGAGGCTGAGACAGTTAATTTGATTCTCGGGCACAGCTTTGGAGCAAATGTTCTGATAGAGGTCGCTTTCAGAAGGAAGTTCAAGGGGAAACTCATGCTTATCTCTCCCTCCCTGTGCCGGGATTCGGAGACTAAAGATATGAAGATGCTGGATAAATACAGCCGAAATAAACTTCTCAAGGGGCTTATGTGGAGTGTTACTTACGCCTCGATAAAATCCGCCTTTACTCCGTATTTTAAGGATCCCGATGATCTGGCTTCGGTTGTACGGGATGCAAAACTGATACCAAAAAAAATCGCTGCAGAAATATTCCTTGGTTATTTTGATTATCTTATCCGTTATCCTGATCTAGATGAAAGACTAATCACCACAACAGTTCCGGTTTATTATCTGAGGGGTGATAAAGATGATATTGGTTTTACGCAAAAGAACCGGGAGACACTTAAAAAATCTTCTCTGGTTAAACTATTTGAAGTGCCAAACGCAAGTCACTTTGCAATGAATGACAATCCGGAAGAAGTTGCAAGACTAATAATTGAAATGCTTAATTCATAATTCGGAAACAAAACCGCGATACTACATACTGTTATGAGAAAAATGATAATTCTTACTGAGGGGATGACTACAGTTCAACATGCAAAAACCGCAATAAATCTGATTTACTATAAACCGGAAGAAGTACTTGCCTTGTTTGACAGGACAAAGACGGGAGAACCGGTCAGTTCGCTTCTTGGAATTGAAACAAACATTCCAATTATCGGAAGTTTGAATGATTTCCCGGAGGCAAACACATTTTTACTTGGAGTTGCAACAGCCGGGGGGGGATATCCCGATGAATGGAGACCAATAATTCTGGAGGCCATTTCAAAAGGAATGACAGTTGTATCCGGACTTCACAAGTATCTTTCCGATGATCCGGAATTTGTTGAAGCAGCCCGTAAACACAAAGCGAAGCTTGTTGATATCCGCAAGAACGATTTTAAGAAAGTGGCAACGCGCAAGGGAATTAAAGAGACAACTTTGAGGATTCAAACCGTTGGGAACGATTGCAGCAACGGAAAGATGATAACAAGCTATGAAATAGCTCTTGAACTAAAAAGAAGGGGGAAGGATGCTAAATTTGTTGCAACAGGACAGACAGGGATACTGCTTGAGGGGGACGGAATTCCGATAGATGCTGTGATCGCCGACTTTGTAAACGGTGCAGCGGAGGAGATGGTTCTGCGCAACCAGCATCATGAAATACTCATAATTGAAGGACAAGCCAGCATAATTCACCCAAGATATTCTTCGGTCACACTCGGATTGCTTCACGGTGCAATGCCGCAAGGGTTAATTATGTGTTACGAAATGGGGCGCGAGTTTACCAAGAATCTTGAGCATGTAAAAATTCCTTCGATGAAGAGAATAATTGAACTTTACGAAGCGATAACCGATCCTCTCTTTCCGTGCAAGGTTATTGGATTTGGAATTAACGGCAGAAAATTTTCACGAGCCGAAGTTGACTATGAAAGGGAGCGGATTAAAGAGGAGTTTGGTTTACCGGCTTGTGATGTAATAAAGCATGGACCGGCTGAACTAGCTGATGCAATTCTTGCGTTCAAGTATTAGTAACAGAAATCATTCCAGGGCTTTACTAATCTGAGCGGAGCAACTGCTGCAGTAAAAGCCCCCTTTAATGTCCACTTCTTCTATTCCTGCTGAGGAGTGCATAACGCAGTCCCATTCCCGGCAGTGAATGAGCCCGAAATTATGTCCCAACTCGTGATATACTTCTTTCATTAATCGTTCAAAAAACAAATCCTCGTTCACTTCGCCGGAATAAAATTCCTCATGAAGTCTGAAAGATGATACGATGGAGTGTTTACCTCTCAGCTGAGCTTCGCCATAGATAAACGTCAGGACTGGGACATAGAGATCCGCATCCATGAGGATTAGGATTTTTCCATCATAGTGGGTGGTTTGAGGTATTGCCTGAGCCAGCAAACGGGTAGAGAAGTATTGATTTCTTTCAGGGGAGCGGACGGCCTCAAGATCAAAGTTCAATTTAATAACTGACACATCGGCATGCAATTTAGATTTGATATCTTCGGCAATCCTCTCAAGAAGTTGATTATTTATTGCTCCTGCCGGTGCAAGAAAAATGCGAGTCATAAGTCAGGCTTATGAATTATCTCTTTTAAGTCCGAAGCGATTCAGTTTATTGTACAAAGTCACCCGGTCAATTCCCAAGATCTCGGCACTCTTGCTAATATTCCAGTTATTCTCTTGCAGTATTTTTATAATATGCCGTTTTTCCAGAGCGGCAAGAGATTTATCTCCTTCATCGAGCACGGAAACATCTCCGACATGGAAAGGCAGGTCTTCGGCACTTACTTTATCTTCCTTGCAAACCACAACGGCTCGCTCTATTGCATTTTCCAGTTCCCTGACATTACCAGGCCAGTTATAGTTAACAAGAAAATCCATTGTCTCTCTTTTGAAGTCCGAGATCTTCTTATTCATATTAGTGTTGAACTTCTTCAGAAAGTATTGCGCCAACAACTCAATATCATCACGCCGCTCCCTAAGCGGGGGAATAAAGATAGAGAAAACATTCAGTCTGTAGTATAAATCTTCCCGGAACAGACCGTTTTTCAACTGTGTTTCGAGATTCTCATTCGTAGCGGCAATTACTCTGAAATCGCTTTTAATCATCTCATTTCCGCCGACTCGATAAAACTGTTTTGTTTCGAGTACTCTCAGGAGATCAATTTGCATTTTAGGAGAAACCGTACCGATTTCATCAAGGAAGATAGTTCCCCCGTTAGCCATCTCAAACTTTCCTTTTCGTTTATATTGTGCGCCGGTAAAAGCGCCTTTTTCATGACCAAACAATTCGCTTTCGAGAAGTGATTCGCTCAAAGCTCCGCAGTTAACAGTAATAATCGGAAAATATTTCCGGTTGCTGTTGATATGAATCGCCTTTGCGATCAGCTCTTTTCCCGTTCCGCTTTCACCTCGTATCATAACAGTTGTATCTGTAGGTGCCACGGTATTTATAAGAGAAAATATTTTTTTCATCTGCATGCTTTCGCCGACGAGGTTATCGGGTCTGATTATCTCATCAATTTTTGTTTTGAGCAGAATATTTTCCTTTTTGAGACTCTGCTGATTCAGGGCTTTATCAACAATATGAGATAACTCTTCGGGATCAATAGGTTTGGTTATATAATCAAAGGCACCGTCTTTCAGAGCTCTTATAGCTGTGGGGACTGATGCGAAGGCAGTTATCAGGATAAAAATCACCTCATCATCAATTTCCTTTATTCTGGTAAGAAGATCAAGTCCGCTCATTCCCGGCATTTTCATATCAACCAGCATGAGATTATACTTGCCTTTCTCGAATTTTTTCAAAGCAGTTTCCCCATCTTCAGCGACATCCACTTCATATCCCTCTTCTTCAAACCAATGAAACAATGATTCCCTGACTATGTTCTCATCATCAACTATCAGAATTCTAACTTTTTCCATAACACCCTTAACTTAATTGTGGTAGTTCAATTTTAAATACAGTTCCTCTTGACGAGGTTGATTCAACAGTGACATTCCCCTTGTGCTGTTGAATAATTCCATAGACTACTGCAAGACCCAATCCGGTACCTTTGCCATTACTCTTAGTCGTATAGAAAGGCTCAAAAATATTCGGAAGGTCTTTATCGGAAATTCCCTTTCCCTCATCGGCAATTCGTATAACGCAGTACATATTTTCGGAACTCAGACTCACTTTCAGAGTCCCTCCATCTGGCATTGATTCAATCCCGTTAATGCACACCGATACAATTACTTGTTCAATTCGCTGGCGGTCGCAATTTACTATAATGGACTCTTGGGGGTAATGTGTAAGCAGCCGCACCTTGTGTATTTCAAAATGATGATTTATGATCATCAAACTCTTCTCAATTATGTCGCGAATGTTGCTGTTATCAAATATACCCTCTTCTTTATGACTGAATAACAGCAAATCTTTTACTATCCGTCCGCATCTTGAGGTTTCGTCAGAAATCAAGCGGAGATACTTTAAGAGGGGATCAAATTGTCCGGTTCCATTATCCTTGTCGAGTTTCCGCGCAATCAGTTTCGAGTAGGTTAATATTCCTTCCAGCGGATTGTTAAGTTCATGGGCAACAGTGGCGGATAGTTTTCCGAGCGAGGCGAGTTTTTCTATTTGCACAACTTGTTCATAGATCTTCTTCAACTCCTCGTTTTTTTCCTCCACCTTCATGTTTAGAGTCTCGGACCAGTCCTTAATTTCCTTATAAGCCTTATCCAAACTTGTGGACATATTGTTAAATTGTTTAACAATAACCCCAAGCTCATCTCTTGACTCCAGGGGTATTTTGTAATTCATATTTCCGCGGCTTATCTCTTTTATCCCGGTAGATATTTTTTTCAAAGGAACATTGATCATCAAATTAACGAAAAGTGCAATTATCAATGCGAGAACTCCTGTCAGGATAATAGTGCTTGTTACAATACCAGATACATTAGAGTTAACCACATTATCCACTCTGTCCGTGGACATTTGAATATCCAATAGTCCCAGCAGTTTAACATCACCGGAGTGATAATGGCATTCGGCGGTATAACAGTCCTTTTCGTTATAAATAGGATTAATCAAGCCCAGAACTTTCTGTCCGTCCTTGTTCCAAAAATACCGGACCATTTGCTCAAGGGGAAGGTTAGAAGGAAGCTGGGGTTGACTATGGCACGGGCTGCAGGATGGAGATTTTACATCATATATCTTACCCACTTCGCTGCTGTCGGAAGAATATGCCACAAGTCCATCCTTATTATAAACCTTGATAGCGTAAACTCCCTTTTCGGTTCCAACTGTATTGATAATCTGGGCAATATCTTCCCGCTTGTTCAACAACATGCTATATCGGGTAGATTTCTTAACAATATCGCTCAGGTTCAGTGCATTCTGTGTACATGCTAAACTGATATCCTGCTTTAGTTTGGAAATCGTATAGTACGAGTAAAATCCAAGATTCACAAGTACTACTGCACATAATATTAATATCAGTTTTACACTGACTTTATTAAACAACTTTGCGGGCATAGCATTAAAATTTATAAATTTTGATTAAAAATTCTGCAACATCTGGTATAAAGTGTAAATAAAATATACAGAATTGAATAATGCAATCTATTAAGTATTTCTCATAAATTCAAGAGGTTTCTGAATTATTTCCTGGTTTTTACATTACTGTAAAAAAAAAAGGCTGCTTTGCAGCAGCCTTCAGTTTAATATAAAAGGATGAAAAGCGGTTACTTAATAAGCATCATTTTCTTAATGCTTTCAAAATTATCAGCTTTTATTTGGTAGAAATAAATTCCGCTTGTCAGGTTCGAAGCATCAAAATTCACGGTGTGGTAACCTGCAGTCATTTTTGAGTTAATTAACTCAGCCACTTTTTCACCGATGCTGTTGAAAATATTTATTTTGACCTGACTATCCGCAGGCAGACCGAACTTAATGGTTGTCGATGGATTGAAAGGATTCGGGTAATTCTGTTCGAGGACATAATTTGCCGGGATATCGAGATCTATTTTAACCACGCTACTATAAGAGAATGTCCCGTCAAAATCAATCTGTTTCAGGCGATATTCATAAGATCCGGCTTTCAGGTTCTTATCCGTGAACGTATAAGAAGTTGCTTCGGTTGTAGTTCCTTTACCGTCTATGAAAGAAACCTGAGTCCAGGTATCAGCACTGACATTCTTTCTTTCAATGCTGAATCCGGAGTTATTGGTTTCTGTTGCTGTTGTCCAGGTTAACAGAACATTATCCTTAACCGGTTCAACGGTAAAGGAGGTGAGTTCAACAGGAATTGGGGCTATAACCATTGTAAGCGGCACAGTTACAACCGGAGTTCCGGAATTGTTATTGACAACAATATCCATTGAATAAGTTCCAAGCGGGAAGTCCTCGCTCTTGAAAGTCATTTCAATCGCCGCAGTATTTCCGTTATGCAATGTACCTGCAAGCGGACTATTCGTGAGCACCCATTCAGGGTCGGCGGAAATCTTGAGAGCAAGGTTGTTCTTTATATAGTTTGCATCTTTAGCAACCTGAAGACCAACTGTACCTGTTGAGTTTTCGATCCCGATTGTAGCGGAGTTGATAGTACCTGTCATTGTGTTATAGTAAACCAGGATTTTTCCACTTGAGTAGAGATGAACCTGCCAGGTATAACTTGATGTTCCGCTATATCGCTGGTAGTTGGTCCATTGAATAATCATTTTATTACCATCCTGTTTATAGTGAACGGTACCGGGAGATTTTGCATCGAGGTCATCCCAGAACGGACAAATAATCTCATTTGGAACACCGGCAGTAGGAATTGAAGCATTTGAAAATGCATTTGCGGTTATCGGTGCAAAAGAGATAAATCCATTCGATGACAGATAAAATTGTGTTTTAACCTGTCCATAGAATTTGAAATTGAATCCTAGGTTATAAGGACCGGAGTAACCCTCGTCCGTTGCTCCAAATGTTCCGGTGGCAATCCAATTGGTAACCGGAGTACCGGTCGCAGCAATATCATTCCACTCATAAACCGGACCCTGAAGTTCGTCGCTGTCAATCCATTGATAACCGAAAGCATCCGGACCTCCCAATCCTTCAATAGACTGACCACCGGTTGTGACCGGATAATCTTTGTCCACTTCAGAATTTTCTGTATTATTAGCGAGCGGAATAATCCTGAACTGAATTTTATTAGGATAATTATTATTCTCCATTACAACAGAATAATCAAGAGTGGAGTTGTGCGGGCTGACGTTGTTAATTCTAATAGTATCCGTAACCACAACGCCCGAAGGAACCTGTTTGTTAATAGCGTTCGGAGTCACAAGTATCTGAGGAGCACCCCAGGTTGAAGCTGTTGCGATGTTTGATATTGGAGAAGTATTACCCCATAAATCCAGGGCTTTAATTGCAAAGTAATATTGCGTGCTGAATGCAAGGCTGTCGATTTCAAGGGACTTAGGAGTTCCGGCAGAATCACTTTGCATTGGCAGTACTACCCGGGGAGCCGTATTGAAATTCCCGTCATTAATTGCTGAAGTACTGTAGCGTATATCGTATGCAGCTATTCCGCCGAAAGTACTATCATATGGTGCTGTCCAGGTTAGAGTAAGTGAGTTTGAAGTTGGTGATGTAACCGCTAAATTGGTTACCGGATCCGGAGGAGTTGTGTCAGGAGGAATGACTTTTTTTGTCTCGATTGAAGGATCGCCCATAAGATTGTACATCTCAAGATAGCGAAGCATCATTGAACCGGAAGTAACCGATCCTCCGAAATGCTGAACCATCAAATACTTTCCTCTGTCAAACATTGGAGTGACTTTTGATATCCCCTCATCATACATTGATTTAAATATCCTTCTTTCAAGAATATCATCCTCATCCCAGTAGGAGTTAACCGAAGAGCCGTAGAAAGTAACTCCGCCAGTTGCTGCTCTAAGCCATGTCTCTCCAAATGATTCTGCAATGTGGTAGGATCCCGTTATACAGGAGAAGGAGTATACAAACGGAAACACGGTATTGGTAAGGGCATTAACCTGACTTTGATTTAGCACCGGACCATCCGCCCAATAAGTTTCAGCACCATGACCCGAATAAATCGCAAACACCTGATTAGCATTCAGAGCATTTACAAGTTGTTGTGTTGTAGCATTATATGTGTGGGTATACAACTTGAGTGCAGAATAACCGGAAGGCTGGAAATAATTGTCAATAACAAAATTATGAGTTCCCTCGGTTATTGAGTAGTTATCTTCGGAAGCCATATAAACATTCTTTTTTTCGAATGTTCCGATATAATTTTCCATATAGATCGTTTTGTTGATGGCGTTTTGTAACTGCGAGGGACTTGCTATCGAGAATCTGCCGATGAAAGCATCTGCATAATAATCAGTTCCTTCTAGCAAAACATAATTGAGGTCTGTTCGCGGGCTGCCTGTTCCGCTACCTGTCCAGGCGGGAATTTTATCCGTATCGCCAACCAGGAGAATAAACTCGGGTTTGGTGGTCGGATTTGCATAAAGATTCTGGATATAAGTTTTTATAGCTGTGGTAGTTGTTCCGGTAACGGTTGTGGTGACAAGAGTAATATTATAACCGAGTCCGTTTTTGTGAGCTATGAAAGGAGCTAGTCCTGCTTCATATTCAGGAGCGGTAATTATGAGGTAGTTCCTCAAGCTCTTCGAAGATCCCGCTTTATAATCCTGGAAAAAGCTCTTTAAGAAAAGATTATAGGAATCGGATAATCCGTTAACTCTTTCAACCGGTTTTTGAAGTTCGATCGTAAAAGTTGCATGCTTAACAACTTTAAGTTGTTTTGCCACGGGATTGAATGCAAAAGGATAAATTGTAATCGTAACACCTTTAACACCGCCAATCACATAAGGTTCTGAAATTTTGTAAAGAGGAGCGTTCGGATCCCCTGTTGAGGAATAGTATTTAGTGTTAAACGAAAAAGGTCTTTCTTTCAATGGTTTATTTCTGGGCCACGGCTCCTGGAAAGGATAAACGGGGCTTTGCAGAATTTCGATAGAAGATAACAGATTCGAAACGGAGATGTTCTTTACATCATCGTTTGAAGTTATCGAAAGATTGAAGGATATCTGCGGAAGTGCAGGATAGCCGATATCGGTGGTTGTTCCGTAATCCGGAAGTATCAATTTAGTGAATTCACCCTGTTCAAGATCAACCCGCTGAAAAGAATATTCGGGAAGCGAAAAGTCAATTGTGTATCCGCTGTTTCCCGAAGTTACGTTCAAGCCATTAATATGCTGAGCAACAACAAGATTGGACATCAGGAATAGAATTATCAGTCCTGATAAGTAGAGTTTTTTCATCTCATCTCCATTGGTAAATTATTTAATCTAGTTTATTTTTTATTAAGTCGTCAAAAGAAATATTCATCAGTTCGTAGTTTTTCCAACCCTTAAAATCATAGTGCCACCACTCCGCCTGCATAATAGAAAATCCATTTTTAGTCATGAGACTTTTAAGCAACTCCCTGTTTTTCAGAGCGGTTTTAGAGAGTTTATTATAATTGTGGTTGGCCTTTTGAGTAAAGTCGTCGTAAAGTGTTGGCATTTCAAGTTCCTCGCCGGTCTTCGAGTCAATAATTGTTAGGTCAACCGCGCAACCCCGGTTATGTCTGCTTCCTTCTTTTGGATTAGCTACATATTTTTTCAATTCAGTAGCACCCCACATAAAAACTGTTATGTCATAAGGGCGATAGCCGTCAAAAATCTTAAGTTCAAGTCCTTTTTCTTTAAGTGCCTGCTGGATTTTTAGGAGAGCCTTTGCAACGGGGAGGCGCACAAATGCTTTGGCTTTCGGGTAAAGAACCTTCCCGGTGAAGTTATCGGGGGTTGCATATTTGATATCAATCTTTATTCCCGGGATAAACTCCTCGAGATCAACAAGCTGTTTATTGCTGTTCTTAGCAACCAGTTGCTCATAAGTGTCGAAGCTGTCAACAACCTTAAGCCCGTACTTATTAGCCGGGATTGTCTGTGCAATTGTGGCAAGCGAGAAAAAGAAAAAAACGTAAATAACGGAACTAATCCGCAGAGCCAATTTCATTCTGAAAGCTGGTATCCTAAAATAAATATACTAATCACTAAAAATACAACAATCCTCTTAAAACTCAAACCGAAAAATCGGGTATAAATTTAATTTCTTATCGAAATAGGGGGAGCGTTCATAAAAGAAATTCAGTCTGGCATATGGCTCATTCCTGAACTTTTCATCCTCCGAAAGCCGTTTATCGAATTCTTTACGGAGTATCGGATCCTCGTTATACATCTTAAGCGCCACTTCCTCCATAACGTACCACTCAAAATATTCTTTTCTCTCGAAAATGGTATTCATGAATCCCCACCTGAGGAAAGAGTCCGGGCTTTTGGGTTCCAGGGCGTGAACAATAACACGAACTGCGCGCTGATTTGTCGGGATCAGGAAAGTACCTGCCGGAATTCTCTCCACTGCCGTGAAAGTGTCGTAACTGCATGTTACTGTCTGCCTCCCCTCATAAGAAACCTCGCTTAGTTTAACATCCTTAAACTTGTACCGGGTAACCCGGAATGTTGTATCTTTTGTGAGTTTTTTATAGACCACACCATGAAGTTCCAGCCGTTTAACCAGGGATTCCCATTCTTCGGGGATAAAGTAGAATTTCGCCGGTTTAACAGAATCTGTTACTGCCATATCGTTATAGAACGGGACAGTCATATCCTTTTTGATATTGGTATATTTAATTTTCTTCGTTCCCGATATATTGCTTTCTTCCCCTATAGTCTCAAATCCTTTATAAAGAAAGTCCGTTGATTTTTGTGTCCGTGAGAAAGTTAGCGGAAACCATTTTCCCTGCGCTCCATAATCGCATCGGCTGTTTCCGTCAGCGTCGTTATTAAGTTTTTTGATATAACTGCCTCGGTGGTAGAGTAATTCGAGAAATGACTCCATACCCGCTTTAGTTGAAAAAACACGTTCTTTATAGGGTTTAATCATATGAGTTTCAATCAGGAAGCAGATTCTGTTCTGTGCTGCTCCATATCCATTTGATAAACGAGGTAAACCGACCCAGTCATACAGTCCGTTTTCAGGGCTTTCCTTAACGAAACCAACGTATGGTGCAACGAGATAACCTTTTCCGGTAACATACTTTTCAATATGCGGTATCAGTTCATTCTTTGTGAAATCAGCCAGACCGCTTTCAACATTGGCGAACTTCTCAAGTCCATAAGTCAAGGTATATTGATGGTCCGCACCGTCGGTAGTGTGGGAATCTATCCACAGGTCAGGCAGCCAGACGGAAAATAGCCTCAGCAGCGCCTGCATTTCCGGAGCATCCGCTTTAAGCCAGTCCCTGTTGAGATTCAGATTCTGGGCGGTAGTGCGCCAACCCTGTTCAACGGGTCCGTTCTGGTTAATTCTGCTGAAAGCCGAACTTCTTTCATGTCCATCCACGCTGAAGATTGGAACAACTAAAAGAATAAGGCTATCAAGGTAGAATTCCTTTTCCTTTGTTACAAGAATTTCCCGCAGGAGGAGCATTGACGCATCTTTCCCCTCAATTTCGCCGGAATGGATACCGCTGATAATCAGGAGAATTGGCTTCCCGGACTCGTGCGCCTCTTCGGGGGTGAAGCATTTATCTTTGGAAACTATCAAATAATTAATTTCCCGTCCCTGAGGGGATACTCCTATGGAATTAAAGCGAACAAACGGAGAGAATTCGCTGAATTTGCGGAAATAATCCATGGTTTCAGAATACCGGGGAGACTCGAGAAAGCCCGATTTCTCGAAACGGGTTTTCCATTCCTCCGGGATCTTATCCTGAGGAGTGACCGGAAACGAAAAAATGAACCAAAACAGCGCGAAACCTGTTAAAATCTTATGCATCTTAATTATGACTATTATTAAAAAACTTAACTAATTAAATTACGAAAATTATATTAATAAATGTGTTTCTTTGAATCCACTTTTTTTGTAATTTTGCAACTGATATTCACTAAATGAGGGAAGATGTGTTAACCACTATAGACAAAAGCAATTACCTCAAAGGTCTGTTAATTCTGGCTAGAAAAGACGACAGGCTTGTTGAGCAAGAGAAAAAAATAATACGCGAAGCCGCCCGGCGGCTCGGATTCAGCAAGGATTTCTATGAAGATACACTCAGAAATCTGATGAATAACAGATATCTGGCAGACGGACCGGTAATATTTTCGACTCCCGAAATCGCAAAACTTTTCATTTCGGAGGGAATTGAATTGGCCGCAATAGACAATGAGCTATGCGAAAAAGAAATTATTTGGCTAAAATCTGTAGCCGAAGAAAACGGGTTAACTGAGGAATGGTTTGATGAGACTTTAACTTTAATAACCCTTCCCCCTGTAAACTGAAAAAAGAGATTTCATTAAAGACCGGACTCAAAATTTTTTAGTCCGGTCTTTTTTTTTGTCTTATATTTAAGTTCATGAAAGAAGATATTTTATATACTAAGTCTGAACAGAAGTGGATAAACGCGAGGCGCTAAGCAAGTACTTTGGATTCACTGAATTCCGTACGGGTCAGGAAGAAATAATAAATAATATAATTGCCGGACGGAGTGTGGTGGCGGTATTGCCTACCGGAGCCGGCAAATCGCTGTGTTATCAAATCCCTGCCCTTACAGGGAATAACTATTCTATCGTTATTTCCCCCTTGATTGCGTTGATGAAAGATCAGGTGGATGCGCTGAATAAATTTTCGGAAGTAGCCGCATTTATTAACAGCACAATGGAATTTTACGAAATTGAAAATGTAATTCGTAGGATTGCCGGCGGAGAAATAAAAATTCTTTATGTCGCACCGGAAAGACTTGAGAGCGTTTCGTTTGCGGAAAAGATAAAAAGCCTTAAGCCCGATTATATATTTGTGGATGAGGCACACTGTATCAGCGAATGGGGGCATAGCTTTCGGCCTAGCTACCGGAAGATTAAAGAGTTTGCCAATTATGTGGGTATGAAAAAACTTTCTGGATTTACAGCCACGGCAACCCCGGAAGTGGTTAAAGATATTGTACACCAGCTCGGATTAATAGATCCAACGGTTATCGTCAGGGGTTTCAGGAGGGAAAATCTTCATATCTCAGTCCTTCCGCTTAAGAATAAGAAAGATAAAGTGCTTGAACTCATCCGGAAAGTGGGAACACCCGCAATAGTTTATACGGCATCAAGAAAGAAAGCAGAGGAGGTTTATGAATTCCTTGCGGTCAACAGAATTAAGGCTGCATTCTACCATGCCGGACTCTCAGCAATCGAGAGAAAGATAAAACAGGAAGAATTCATAAAATCGGGTATTGATGTTATCGTAGCCACTAATGCCTTCGGTATGGGGATTGACAAAAGCAATATTAGGGTGGTCATACATTACAACATGCCCGGCACAGTGGAAAACTATTATCAGGAAATAGGAAGAGCCGGGAGGGACGGAAAGGATTCTTATACTTTTCTCTTATTCGATAATCCCGATATAAACACTCAGCAATTCTTCATTAACACTTCATATCCCGACAAGGAACTTATTCTCGGAGTTTATAATGCCTTGTGCGATGCCGGCAGGATTGCGGTCGGGATGACTTCGGTAAAACCAATACCTGTAAATACCGAATATATAAACAGATATGTTCGCAAAGAAGTAACTCAGGCTCTTCTCTATTCAACTATGAAGATACTTGAGCAGGGGGGATTTATAAAATTATTCTCCGGATTGGAAAAGAGCACCCGCTTTCAGTTTCAGACCACCCCGGAAGCATTGAAAAGAATTATTAAACGGGGCGAAGATAAAGTCCGGCAGGAATTTTTAATTTACCTCGTAAGGAAATTTGGAAGTAATGCATTTAACGGAAAAGTGAATATCTCCTTAACCGGGATTGCAAATGAACTTGAAATGAATCCCGAAGACGCCGACTATTTTATGAGCGATCTGCACGAAAGCGGTTTGATCGAATACGATAAACCACTGGGACAGGAAAACGTTCAGATAACCATGCCTCGGGTTGATACTCAACGGTTAACTCTTGACTTTAATAAAATTAACAGCGCTTTTCTTATGGCAAAGAAAAAGCTGGACAAAATGATCGACTACGTTTTTACAAAGGAATGCAGGGTTGCGTATATACTCGATTACTTCGGGGATAAAGGAAAAAATGTTAAATGCGGCATGTGTGATAATTGCACTACGGTAACTACATCCACAAATGCGATTACTGATTATTTATACGAAACTGTCCTGACAACCCTTAATGAGTCGGAGGAAGGACTTCTGGAGGGGAATTTGGTGAATTTGCTGACTGGAACAACCAAGTCCTCCAGGCTCCGGATATTTTCAGGTTTTAACTCATGTTCCAATTACTCAAAGTTCGAGATAAGCGGCATAATCAAGGAAATGATTTCCGCCCGCTTTATTAAGCAGAATATCTATAGGAAAAATAAACTGCAGATAACGAATAAGGGAATCGACTTTCTGGAGGAGAGGGGACTCGTCCGGAAAGGAGATGAAACTGAAAATTATGAAAAAAATATGGAACTTCTATTTCTGTTGAAAGATATCCGGAAAAAAGCATCGGCAAAATTCGGTCAGCCGGAGTATATTGTCTGTCCCGATGATACGCTCAGGGAGATAATAAGCAGGAAACCGGTTACGCGGTCCGCAATGATGAAAATCAAAGGTTTTAATGAACGGATGTATAATAAATTGGGGGAACAGTTGCTCGAGGCTGTGCAGACTTTCACATCTCCCCGGAAGGATGGGGAGGAGCTGGAGTTTTCCGGCAAATTACCCGTAAATTTAACTGATACACTTAAACTTATCAAGCGGGGCTATTCATTGAATGAGATTGCAGCAACTTTGAAAAAAGAAGAGGCTGTCATTTCCATGCAGATCGAGACGATTCTGGATTTCTACCCAACGCTGGATTTGAGTAAACTGGTTAAGCCGGTGCATGCGGAATTGATAAAGGGGGAACTGGCTGCGGGCGTCAGGGATATGAAGGAAATAAAAGCCAGACATCCGGAATTGACTTATCCGGAGATAAGAGTCGTAAAGGCTGTGAGTAAGTGATTTTCTTAAATTCTTTGCACAGACAAAGTATGTTTTTATTTCCCCGAAAGTGTTTTCAGGGAGTCGCGGAGGGCATTGTTTCTCTCCTCCATCATCTTTATTGTACTATCGAAAAATTGCTCCCATCTTTTGGGGTCTTTGGAGTACCAGTTGATAGTGTTGTGGTAAAGTGTACTGTCAACAGAATATTTTTTATATAAGCTGTAGAGGATTTTTTTTGTCGCTGGAACATCAGTCCCCATTGAATCCTGAGCGGTCACGAAATCAATGTAGAACAGCATAAATTTCTCCTCCGGTATAACTTCCTGCGTGGAGAAACGGAAGTAAATAAGAACAGCCAGAATTACCAGCAGTAAACCACCTCCCCAATAGTATTTTTCGGAAAACTTCCTCATCGCATTCTTTTCGATGCTTCAAACAGAATTTTCTTTTCATGATCTGTAAGTCCCTTGTAACCATACTTGCTTATCTTATCAAGAATACGGTCAATCTCTTCCTGAGTAACAGGCTCTTCTTTCCCGGTCAGATCATAATAGTCAGCCTCATCAATATTGGGAGTCCGATAGTTCGTCGATGAGGTCGGTTGAGAGTAATAGGATCCCCCCGAGGGTGGCTTTTTACCTGGGAATGAACGTTTCATTCTGTTGAAAGAATCCTTAATGGAAATTCTCGTGTTCCGGTCAAGCATTATAAAAATAAAACCAATCAGAGCACCGCCAAGATGGGCAAGATGCGCCACATTGCTTGCTGCACTGTCAACAAGCATAAATTCAAGTATGATTAGGAATCCGATTAAATACTTTGCCTTGACAGGAATAAAGAAATAGATGAAAATATATCTGTCCGGAAAGAACATTGCAAAAGCGATCATAATACCGTAAACTGCTCCCGAGGCACCTATTGTGGGGGCTAAAACATCCGATAAAACCGGAGAAAGAAATAAATGGAGAAGCCCTGCACCTACCCCGCATAAAAGATAAAAGAGTAAAAATTTCTTCGAGCCCCACTGGTTTTCTATCTCGGCTCCGAACATCCAGAGTGCAAACATATTAAACAAGATATGGGGAAAACTGCCATGCATAAACTGATAGGAAATCAATTGCCAGATCTCAAATCCATGACCAAGCGGCATTAGTGAAAGCCATCGGATTATAATTCTTTCCGCTGGGACGCCTTCAAATGAAATCCCTTTCATTATGGTCTGGAGAAAAAAAACCACACCATTAATCAGAAGTAAGTTTTTTATAACCGGGGGGAAAAAACTGAATCCTCTCATCGGTCTGTAATAATCTCTGTCGCTATATGCCATTATCTTGTTTGTTTAAGTTAAAAGGAGGCTTGTTTTTTCAAGCCTCCTGAAAAAAATTATTCCGGGTTATTTAATGCTGCTACACCGGGGAGGGTTTTCCCTTCCAGAAACTCAAGCGAAGCACCCCCGCCGGTTGAAACATGTGATACGCTTCCTGCCAAACCCGCTTTTTCGATTGCTGCAGCAGAGTCGCCGCCGCCGACTACTGTAACTGCCCCTTTCGATGTTACATTTGCTAGTTCCTTGGCAACTGCGTATGTACCTTTGGCAAAATTATCCATTTCAAAAACTCCCATTGGTCCGTTCCATACTATTGTCTTTGAAGCACCAATTGCTTCGGAGAATAATTTCACTGTTTCCGGACCGATATCCAACCCCATTTTATCTGCTGGTATGGAATCTGCCTTTACCACTTCAGAAGGGGAGTCATTATTGAATTCTTGTGCAACTACAACATCAACGGGAAGAAGGAAGTTTAATTTTGTGCCTTTCGCTTTTTCCAGAATTTCCTTCGCTAGCTCGATCTTTTCTTCCTCCAGAAGCGATTTCCCAATCTCAAATCCTTGCGCTTTGAAGAACGTGAATGCCATTCCTCCGCCGATGATTAGCGTGTCAACTTTATCGATAAGATTGTTGATAACATCTATTTTGCCCGAGATTTTTGCACCACCGAGGATTGCACAGAATGGGCGCACCGGATTGGCAACTGCCTTGCCGAGATAGTTGAGCTCTTTTTCCATAAGATACCCTCCTGCTGCTACCGGAAGAAATTTTGTAACCCCTTCCGTGGATGCATGCGCACGGTGAGCACTGCCAAAAGCATCGTTTACGTAAATGTCTCCGAGTGAGGCTAATTTTTCAGCGAATTCGGGGACGTTCTTTTCTTCTTCTTTATAGAAACGAAGGTTCTCGAGCAGAAGTACATCACCCGGTTGGAGTGAATCTGCGAGGGCTTTTACTTCTTCACCGATGCAATCGTTGGCGAATATTACCTGCTTGTTTAGTAATTCAGAAAGCTTTTGCGCTACTGGAGCAAGCGAGTATTTTAGGTTTTTCTCCCCCTTCGGTCGTCCGAGGTGACTCATCAGTATTGTCTTTCCTCCGGAGGCAATGATCTTTTTTATCGTGGGGAGGGATTCCACAATTCGTTTATCGTCTGTGATCTCTTTGTTTTCGTCCAATGGAACATTGAAATCTACACGCACAAGTACTTTCTTGTTTTTAAGTTCTATCTGGTCAATCGTTTTTTTATTCATCTTTTTTCTTTCATAATGGTTAGATTATTTTAATTTCATGTAATTTTTTTCTTTATAACAATTCCCTTATAATCAGTCCTGTTTTTCAGACAACTTTACAAGGGGTAAATATAAATTTCCTTTAGCGACCAAATAAACCGACTCAGGCACAAACACCTGCCGGTAATACTTTAGTCCTCTTTTTTGATCTCTTCAACCCTGGAGAGATAATACTCTCGTTTTTCAGGATGAAGTTGAATAAGTTTTTCAAAAACCGTAATTGCTTCTGCAACCTTTCCCTGCTCTAAAAGTATTTTTGCATAAGTTTCCGTAAAAAACGATACATCAAAATCAGGGACCTCCTCCTCCGTGTAATTCTCCGGTGGCGGCATGAATTTAGGCATCTTGGCATTCGCAAGCTGTTCTGCCAGGGACTCAATACTCAACCCGCCTTCAGACTCTGTCTCACCGCTCAGGGTCGCAATCATATCATTATAATAAACAAAACTCTCCTCGCTGTGAATCAGTTCCGCCCCCTTCAGAACCGCGGCTTTTGCCTCCTCCACACGCCCCTTCAGGACAAGACATTTGCCATAAATAAAATGCGCAACGGGATAATCGGGATAGGTTTTAAGGCCGGACTCTAGGATATTTAGAGCATTATCAATATTATTGTTTTCAATCTCCGCCCAGGCCCATCTGGCAAAAAGCGGAGATTGAATTTCAGACTCGCAGATTAGTTTAACTTTATTTTCAAATGCAACATTGTCGGTTTTCAATCACAACCTATTTTTTGCTGTACGCATGTCTTATGGAACTGCCCGACATAAATGCAAATCCAAGGAAGAAAAGCAACTGGAATGGCAAAGTGGCAATTTCCAGAAAATAAATTGATGAAAGTACTCCCACAAAGCAGTAAACCGCCATAACCAACTCAACTATAACCCCGGGCTCCAGTTTGCGGCTGATGTACTTATTGGCTTTTATCTGATCGGTTTTATCGATCTTATTGAACTTTGGTGTACGTACAAATTCACTTCTTCTGCCAAGCAAACCTTCGATTACCGCTCTCGAATTATTAACCGCCAGCCCCATACTCCCGGCCATAAACAAGGGGAAAAGAACTATCTTCTTTCGCCAGTCCGGTCGGATATCCTTTTGACTGGTCAGATAAAATATAAATGAACCTATGAATGCAAGTACAAACGTCGATAAAATCGCGAAGTAAATCTCATGTGCGCCGGAATTTTTAACAAACACCAGCGGAACATTCATAATTGCAGCAAGCAGTGTGAACGGAAAAACAAAGTTAATTGAAAGATGGAAAGTTGCCTGTACTTTGATTCTGAACGGAATTTTAGCCTTCCACACTAGGGGAAGAAGTTTCTTCGCCGTCTCAATATGCCCTTTAGTCCATCTGAACTGCTGAGCTTTTAACGCATTGATTTCAGAAGGAAGTTCAGCCGGGGAAATGGAATCTTTTAAAAATACAAACCGCCAGCCGTTTAACTGTGCGCGGTAACTAAGGTCAAGATCCTCCGCAAGCGTATCTGCATGCCAGTTGCCTGCGTCATAAATACATGATTTGCGCCATACACCACCGGTGCCGTTAAAGTTAATGAAGAATCCCGCTTTATTGCGTACATTCTGCTCAATAACAAAATGCGCATCCAGCGCAAGCGCCTGTGCCTTGGTCAGGATTGAGTAGTCACCGTTAAGATGTTCCCATCTTGTCTGCACCATTCCGATATTATCGTCTGCAAAATGCGGAAGGGTTTTATACAAAAAGTCCTTTTCCGGTACAAAATCTGCATCGAAAATGGCAACAAACTCCCCTTTAGCGGTTTTAAGCCCTTCCTTTAGTGCTCCGGCTTTAAAACCTTCGCGGCTTGATCTTCTTACATGCGCAATATCATAACCAAGCGCCTGTTTCTCGGCAACTTTTTTTGCCACAATGTCCACAGTTTCATCTGTAGAGTCGTCCAGCACCTGGATTTCCAGTTTGTCCTTTGGGTACTCAATTTCGCATACTGAATCAATAAGTCTTTCAACCACATACTGCTCGTTATACAAAGGCAGTTGGATTGTTACTGTTGATTCCGGTTTGAAATCGGATTTTGGATTATTCCTTTTAACATTTCGGTATTTATTATAATAGTAGACCATTATAAAACCGTGAGAGCCAAACACAAACAACACCAGCAATGAGAGAAAGTATGAGATAAGTACTATCTCATCCATTATATCCTCCTAATGAATTATTTTTTTACCAACCTGATACAGTATCCAGTAATATTGCATCAGTAATTTTATTAACGGCGAGTCGGATTGCTTCTTTCCTGCCTTCAATCCCTGCACCCGCCGGGTAATCGCCAAAGTCAGAGAACTGCTTTTCATAAATCACCTTTTTCTGAACAAGGTCTTTGTAAGTTACAAAAACCCCTACGGTAATTCTCCGCGTTTCAATATTTTCACCTGAACTAACCACTGCCGGAGCATCGTTAATTGAGGCAATATATGATTCGAGTAAAGCATCAGCATAACTTCTTTCCGTAATTCTGAAACTATTGTCATCAATAAACTTTTTTGTAAGTTCAGATGTCAGAAGGTTTCGGAGATCAGGATCACCGGAACCACTGCGGTCCTCAGAAAACGGAATTGCAATTGTTTTGAGATGCGGTGGTACGGAAGAGCCCGTAAATGAATAAGGGCATCCAAAACAACCTGCAAAATTAACTAAATTTAAAGAGATTATCAAGGCAGATACGAATATCAAAAGAATCCGAAAAAGGTGAATTTGTTTCATTTTAATAGGTTTTTTAACCATAATTTTAATTTTCTAATTGTTTTTCTAAAAAAAAGCTAAAAAAGACAAAAAAATCACTGCCCTGGCTTACTTAACAATTTCTCCGCGTCCCGTCAGCGTGTGTTGCATTGAGTAATTTCATTCCTGCCATTGTCTTTTTCTCTGCGTTACTCTGCATTTTCATCTCTGTGGTCTCTGTGTGAAACATTACCAAACGCCTTGGAACCTTGTTAAAAAACAGTACTATTTCAATGCAGCTGTTCTGTTTTCTAACCGACATCCTGTTTTACATCTTTATAAATAAATGGCATTGGGTACTGTTGATGAACGCGCAGACCCATTTCTCGTAAATCGTGTGCCAGTGCATTTTCATAAGCAGATTCCAGCAATCCGGGGCCTTATTTTTTATGCAGTTCAATAGCCGCACCGATTATTTTCGAAGTAATATCATTAATTTCCATATTCTATTAGTGTAACTTATAAAAATATAAAATTCTTCAGAGCACCCAACACCTAATATCTGGCACAATTTCTCTGTGGTCTCTGCATTTTTATCTCTGTGGTCTCTGTGTGAAACATTATCAAACGCCTTGGAACCTTGTTAAAAAACAGTACAATTTCAAAGCAGCGTTCTGTTTTCAGCTGAGATTCTAAGTTACATATCTCTAATTTTCACACAGTCCTAAGAGCAAGACATTACTCAGGCGCAATTATTCTATGAATATTTCCCTTCAATATTTTTGAGTTAAAATTTATTAGCAGTCCTAGTCTGAAATTTGATAATCTGAGATAAGTTAAAACTTGTGAATAATGGACTGGTGCAAGAGCTTCAACTGACTTAATCTCAACAATCACACAATTCTCGACTAATAAATCTAATCTGTAACCAACATCTTGTTTTACATCTTTATAAATAAATGGCATTGGGTACTGTTGATGAACGCGCAGACCCATTTCTCGCAAATCGTGTGCCAGTGCATGTTCATAGGCAGATTCCAGCAATCCGGGGCCTAATTTTTTATGCAGTTCAATAGCCGCACCGATTATTTTCGAAGTAATATCATTAATTTCCATATTCTATTAGTGTAACTTATAAAAATATAAAATTCTTCAGAGCACCCAACACCTAATATCTGGCACAATTTCTCTGTGGTCTCTGCATTTTTATCTCTGTGGTCTCTGTGTGAAACATTACCAAACGCCTTGGAACCTTGTTAAAAAACAGTATAATCCTAAAAAACAGGGGCTGTTTTCATGTGTAATTACAGAATCTGCTAGTAACTGACCCTGGTATCTGAACAACATCAAATATCATACTCTTCAAGCTTTCGGTAAAGAGTACGCAGATTCATTCCCAGCAACTCTGCCGCCTTATGCTTATTCCACTTCGCCTTCTGCATTGCCCTCAGAATTGCCTCCTTTTCTGCAGTAGCAATACTAAAATCCGGAGGTCTGATTAATCCCGCAGTCTCCAGGTCCTGCAATTTCGATGTAATAATATCCTTCAGTTCCAGAATATCCTTCTTTAGCTCAAACAAAGCCCTGTAAATAAACTCCCTGTCCGCATCCTCCGGCGATTTCCTCAGCAGAACCGGCGTATTCCTTGACGCAGCCGAATAATTATCCTGCCTCAGCAGATTCTCAAAATTCGCAGCAGATAAATAAGGAGTCCTTGCAAGCGCCGTAGCAGTCTCAATACAATTCTTCAGCTCCCGGATATTCCCCGGCCAGGAATAATTCATCAGAAGATCATAAGCGTCATCCGTAATACTAAACGGAGGAGTATTATTCTGCTCTGCAAAAGATTTAAGAAAATGCCTTATTAGTTCAGGAATATCCGCTCTTCTCTTCCTTAGCGGCGGGATATACAAAGTAACCGCTTTCAGCCGGAAATAAAGATCCTCCCTGAACCGTTTCGACTCCACCTCAATCTGCAGGTCCTTATTCGTTGCAGCTATGAACCGCACATCAACACGCGTTACACTCTCCCCCCCCACCTTAAGAAACTCCTTAGTCTCGATAGCCCGGAGTAATTTTACCTGTGTGGTTATCGGCATCTCCGCAATTTCATCCAGAAAAAGTGTACCCGAGTCAGCCATTTCAAAATATCCTTTTCGGGTTTCGGATGCCCCTGTAAAAGAACCCTTCTTATGTCCGAATAACTCACTTTCAAGTATCCCTTCAGGTATTGCTCCGCAGTTTACACTTATTAGCGGATTTTCCGCACGTTGGCTGTATCCATGCAAAGCACGTGCAAACACTTCCTTACCCGTGCCGCTCTCGCCATAAATTAGCACGGAGATATCCGACTGTGCAACCTGCATGGTTATATCCACCAGATCCTTGATCTCCTTCGACTTGCCGATTATTCCAAACTTCTGTTGAAAACCTTCAATTGTCATATAACTTTCTATTTATTTTCCTCATTCATAAATTGACTTCAACAAAAAGACATTATAGTGTAAAAGCCAGATTATCATAAGCAATAACAACACGCGCTTTTTCATCTTCCTTCAGGGACACATGCCACGCTTTAAACTCCTCCTCCTTATCCCGCGGAATGTGCGTAAGTAAAACTTTAGAAGGTGCAGTATTGTCCATTATCTTTTTAATATCAAACAGCGAAATATGTGTAACTTCAAAAATAAGATATTTATATGAATTATTAAACCACTCACGCACATCTGTAATGGAGCCAATATCAGATGAATAAAGGAGTCGTTCACTTTTCTGAATAATTTCCACCGAATATGAGACAAAACCATCTGAAAATGCTTTATAACCCGGAAGATATTTCTGTAAGTGACTGTTTGCTCGCATTATAATTGAGAACGTATCAAATTCAACCTTTCCGGAAACGGGTATTGGTGTGAAAAGAAGCTCGAATCCAAGTCTGTCCGTATATACATAAAGCTGATTCAGCAAATTCTTTACAAAAGAAATATGAGCGCTATCAATAACAATCCGCAGAGAAGAAAATTTCCCGGCAAGTTTCATATTCAGGATAAGTCCTGGCAAACCCGCAAAATGATCCGGGTGAAGGTGAGTAATTACCACACAGGTAATAGCACGCATAGGAATCCCTGATTGCATCAACTGACGGGCAATCCCGTCCCCGCAGTCAATTAAGACGTTTTCATCCCTATCCGAAAGAAGCAGGGAAGAATGATATCGGCTTGGATTTGCCATTGCAGACCCCGTACCGGTAAAAGTGATTTTCATAGTCTTATTATATCATTTGTGGAGTTGAACAACTCTTCCCTCTATATCAAAAAGCCTTTGGATAACCGGTAAGTTAGCCTCCGCCTCCGACTTTGTACGGTACTTTCCGGCATACACAATTTTAAGTTCTGTGCCGCCTACAGTTTTTTCCCCGATCTCAACCGTGAATTTCTCCGATTCAAACTTCCGTTTCAGATCGGCTGCATTCTTATCGCTTGTAAACGCCCCCACCTGGATGGTAAAAAGTTCACTATTCTTCTTGATCTCTTCTTTTTTAACAGTTTCCTCTTTTGGGGATTCTTCCTTCGTACCCGTGGAAAGATCCTTTTGTGGCGCAAGCATCTTGATATATGATGAAGATGGATAATCCGACCTCAGTTTATTTGCAAAACCTTCGGCTTTCATATAAGAACCAATAGCATAGAAGTATAGATACAGGCGATAAACCGCGGCATCGGCATAATTGCTTTTGGGATAATTTTGTAAAATAAATGTGAAGTTTTTTACCGCCTCTTCCGCATCCTCCATCAGCACTGCCGAGAGAAAAATATATGATGGATCTGTGGGATTGGATTTAATCAACTGTGCGGTCTCCGTTTTTACTGCATCCCGTTCCCCCGCCTCAATTCTTTTTAGATAAGCGGAAATACTTGCCTCCTGGGGGTAAACCGGGGCAGCAAAAAGCGTAAATAATATAAAAACCAATAATTTTTTCATAATTTTTTCAGATTTCATTCCAAATTTAACTTAAATAAAAGTAGAATAAAAGGATATTTGTCTTCAAGTCGTCCGATTAATTGCCGGGTTTTAATTCCGGAAGGGATGCCTCGGATGTCATCTCTCACATCACCTTTTCCTGATTTTTACCGAAAATCCAATTACATATTCTTCCATCCTGAAATCTGCCGGATACAAAAATTGAAAGATTCAAATTTCCAAAACCAGCGATATCAAATAGGGATCGTACATTATCATAAAACCGTGGTAAAGCCGTAGTAAAGCCGTGGTAAAGCCGTGCAAAAGCCGTGGAAAAGCCATCCTGATTACAATATAACTTTTACCCCGTCCAGCTCAGATTTCCGGGAACACAAAACCAATCATTCGGTTAAAAAACGAGCTAAAATTAACCTTTTTTTGAATTCTCATCTCCTCATTCAAAATCCGGGCACCGCTAACCCCCAAAACCCCTGAAATCTCCCAATTCCATCTCACCTCTATCATACTTCACAGAAATTTTATTTTGGAAAATATCTTGTATAAAGTTATTTTTGAAAATGTAGTAGGTTACTTATACTGCATAATGGTACTAAGTTGAGATTAAAAAATAAGGAGCATCGAATTTCTTAAAAGTATGGTTTGAAGCTTCTAACCGACATGCTGACGCAAAATCCCAAATCATTGAATTTCAGCAAAAGTCAGAGCCATAAACATTAAAAGACACTGCAATTGGACAAACACAAGAAATGGAAAATACCTACATAAAAGAAAAGACTTTTGAGAAATTTGACTTTAATAGTAATCCTTTAACAAAAGGGGATTATGAGAATTGCCTTTTTCTTAATTGTGACTTTTCAAACTCTGACCTCTCCGATTGTGATTTTATCGACTGCGAATTTTCGAGTTGTAACCTGAGTCTGTCTAAACTGAACCAAACAGCATTCCGGGGAATTCAGTTTAAGAATTGCAAAATGGTTGGGCTCCGTTTTAATGGTTGCAACGAATTTGGTCTTTCCTTCACCTTTGTAGATTGCATTCTTAGTCACTCCTCGTTTTACAAGATAAAAATTAAAAAAACCACTTTCCAAAATTCACAGTTGAATGAAGCAGACTTTACCGAGTGCGACCTGACCGGCGCCTTGTTTGATAACTGCGACCTTACAAAAGCCATATTTTACAACACAGTTATTGAAAAAGCAGATTTTCGCACATCATTCAACTATTCAATCGACCCCGAAACTAATCACCTTAAAAAAGCCAGATTTTCCATATATGGAATTCCGGGGCTTCTGGAAAAGTATGATGTAATAATAGATGATAATATCTGATTATAATAATGATTTGCAATAACCGGATAGGATAGTTCATTTTATATTAGCTGATTACTAAGAAAACCTGCGTAATAATAAAATCCATAATGGTTTCTTAATCAAATTGAAAAACCAAATAACCTCAATACTATGACAGGTAAAAATTTAGCATTACAAATCGTCCTGAACACAACAGTCACATAGCAAACATGACTTTCTCTTCAGTATATCCTCATTACCTTGCAAAAGTAGAGAAGAAAGGCAGAACCAAAAAAGAATTGCATCAGGTAATAGAGTAGTTGCCCGGATATAACGAAAAGCAGCTGCAGGTACTGATTGAAAGCAATGTGACTTTTGAACAATTCTTTCAAAATGCAAAGTTAAATGAGAACGCGCATCTCATTACCGGACTTATCTGTGGTTACCGGATTGAAGAAATTTCAAATCCCCTGACGCGACAAGTAATATTCCTCCACAAACTAATTGACGAACTTACCAAATGCCGCAAAATAGAAAAAGTATTAAGAACTTAATTTCCACTTATTCCACTCTTCCGTTTGGGTCTAATGATTATTTTGACTTAACTGCTTATAGCTTTTTCAGCAATTCCTCAGTTTTATCAGTCTTTTCCCATGAAAAACCATCTCTTCCAAAATGTCCATAAGCAGCAGTAGGCAAATAAACCGGGCGCTTAAGATCCAGCATCCTTACTATTCCGGCAGGAGTAAGATCAAAAACATGCGGCACTACATCAATAAGTTTTTCCTCAAGTTCTTTACTCTCCCCATGCAGATTAATAGTAACTGACAGCGGTTCTATGACTCCTATCGCATAGGAAAGTTGTATTGTGCATCTTGAAGCTAATCCTGCGGCCACAATATTCTTAGCCACGTATCTTGCCATATAAGCTGCAGAACGGTCTACCTTACTCGGGTCTTTCCCCGAAAAAGCTCCTCCTCCGTGCGGTGCACTCCCGCCATAAGTATCAACAATTATTTTTCTTCCCGTTAAACCGGTATCAGCATAGGGTCCCCCCTCAACAAATCTTCCCGTTGGGTTAATAAACAATTGAACATCCCCGGATATAAGATTATCCGGAATCACTTTTTTGATCACCTCATCAGTAATAAATTCTCTGATTGTCTCCTGCGAAACACTCTCCGAGTGCTGAGTACTTATCACAACTCTTTCCACACTGAGCGGTTTTCCGTTTTCATACTTGACAGTCACCTGACTTTTTGAGTCGGGTCTTAGCCAGTCAACAACTTTCCTTTTTCGTAAACCTGAAAGATGTAAAAGGAGTTTATGGGAAAGCTGAAGTGGAAGCGGCATTAGTTCCGGGGTCTCATTTGTTGAGTATCCGAACATCAGTCCCTGATCTCCTGCCCCTTTTTCATTTTCGCTTCTGTCCACACCGACTGCAATATCGGCTGACTGTCGGTGTATTCTCAATACCGTCTCACAATTATCAGGATCAAATCCTGGAAAGCTCCCGTTGTATCCGATTTCCCTGATTATATTTTTCGCAGTCTTTTCATAGTCCGCTTTGGTCGTTGAAGTTATTTCACCTGCTATAACCAGTAAATTATTTGCTATCAGTGTTTCGCAGGCAATCCGTGAACCGGGATCTTCTTTAAGATGAGCATCAAGTATGGCATCTGAAATCTGGTCTGCCACTTTATCCGGATGCCCTTCGGAAACGGATTCCGATGTGAATAAAAATTGTTTTGACATAAATTGTCTGCCTTTTAAGTATTTAATAAAACCAGGGGTAACGTTTTCCCCCGCATTTTTAGGTAGCCTCCCCCATAGGGGGAATAGTAGGGTAATTGTTTCTTGATATTCTCATTCAGGATGTTTCCGTTCACATCGAAAAGAACGGAGTTATTGAACTGCTTTAAATAGCTGTATCCCAGGATCTTTCCGAAGAAAAGGGCGTCCCCGTTTCTCTTTATGTAATCTTCTTTTACTATCTCTGATACTTTTTTCAATTGTTCATCATACGCCAGCAGTTTGAAATTTTTATCGAGAGAGATATATTTGTGTCTTCCACCGGTTATTGCGGCCATTGTGATTGAGATCGGGGTCTTCCTTTCTGTTTCCCGCTCAATAAATGGGGAAAAATTTTCCTGGAATTCCAGTTCATAAGCAAGACGGGCATTCATACATTCTAGTTCATACTCCCTGATTGTTGCCTGAACAGCCAGCTCGCTTGTTCTTTTATCAACTCCCAGGACTTTTAGTACATTCAGAATATAATCCGGATTGTTGTACTCATCTCTCAAAAGGTGGGTCAGGTTGCGTTCCCCATTATCCTTGTTCTTATAGCCCATTAACCCAACCAGGTCTTTTATTGTTATCCCCTTCTCCTCCATTACCGAAATCACGAAATTTACTACCGCTATCATTTGTCATTCTCACTTTCCCACAAAAAAAAAGCCCGCACTAAAAAGCACGGGCTTAAACCTTGTGACATTTTAGCTTTTTGTTTATTGTCGCAGCAATTTGACTTAAATCACGACTATTGTTATTTAAAAGAACTTTTTAAATATAAGAAGAATTCCGCTAATTGTCAAATCATTTTTATTCCCCAACCGGCACGCTTGTTCTTTTTATGTCGGGTATTATTTCACGAACATAGGTAAACAAATCTGAAAATCACTATTTTTGTAAACAACTTATAAAAAAAAAGGACATCATTATGAAAACAGATTTTTATACAAAAACGATACTTACTGTAATCGCCATCCTGCTCGCAGTCATAGCATTAAGAAATATTGATCTGATTCCCAAGGCTTACGCCAATACCCCCCCTGTGGCAAGCAAGAACGCAAATTATGGTATTGTCCCGCTGAATGAGGACGGCAGCGTAAATGTCAGAATCTCCCAGGCGGAAGTTCTGAAAGTGAGCCTTGAGAAAATATACGGATTTAATGTAAAACACAAAGGCGGAAAGCTAATCGTTGAAGTAGACAATAAGTAAAGTATTACGGACTTTTTGCCCGTTTTATTTCTTCTTATTTTTAATCTTTTTCTGTTTAATTATTGTATTCTCGCTTGGCCGGAAATATTGTCTCAGTATGCATAGGGGATTTGAAATATTTGTAGTAAGTATGATTCCCAAATCCGTATCCTTGCTCTCGGAAATGCGCAGAAGCAGACTGTCCTTGTTATTTTTGCCATTTGGACTGTAAGAGTTTTTAAAGATTATCTCAACTGTCCTTTCATCCGGGCGCGAAATCTTTTCCCATTTCCGTTTAACCGTTTCTCCGTTGCCGCCGTCAAAAGTAAAATATCCGTCGTCGTAGTACACAGTAAGAGTTCTGTTCACCGTATACATACTGCTGCACGTGACCTTGTAGTCGTTTATATTATACTGCACAACCTGGGCATAAACCCCGCGGCAAACAAGCAGAAACAATAAAGGAATTAAGTTTTTCATAACTCACCGATTTAATCTTTTCAAAAACTCAATCCCAAAATAACCCATTCCTGTCAAACAATCAATGATGAAATTTTATTTGTTTTTAACATGTGATTTAAGTATTTTTAATAAGTATTTCGTATGTTAACTTAAATTTATTAGTAAGAAGGAATTTAAAGTTATGGCAATATCTGACAACTGGCAATTTTTGGATACACCAGCCTGGCTGAAGATCATCAACTCATTCTGTTTTATAGATAAAAATAAGGGTTGGGCTGTGGGGGATGACGGGATGATCCATGTGACAAAGGACGGCGGAGGAACATGGACAAAACAGACTATTAAAAACACAATACCCTTAAGGTCAATATTCTTCATAGATTCCCAAACGGGTTGGGCTGTAGGGGATAAAGGGACTATTTTTAAGACGGAAGCCGGTGGTGGAGTTCTGCTTTTTTCTATGCCTTCCTGGAGCCCGCGGAATAGTGGTGTCGAACAAAATCTAAACTCGGTATTTTTTACAGATCACAAAACGGGTTGGGCTTGTGGGGAAGGGGGAACTATAATCAAAACAAGCGATGGAGGAAAGAAATGGACAAAGCAGGATAGCGGTACCAATGTACACGTAGCGGAGATCTCCTTTGTTGATTCTTTAAATGGCTGGGCGGTTGGTTCAGGAGGATTAATTCTTCATACAAATAATGGTGGCAGCACTTGGAAAGAGCAGAATAGTAAAACAATCCTTCCCCTCAACTCAGTTTGTTTTATGGATAAGCAAAATGGATGGGCTGTGGGAGATTATGTGGCAATTCATACGAATGATGGGGGGGAAACCTGGACAAAGATTGATGCGATAAAGGATTTTAGAATGAATTCAGTTCATCTGCCAGATATAAATACTGTTTGGATCGGAGGATATAAATCGCTTTTGTTGTCAACCGATGGTGGTTTGTCATGGAGGGGACAAGAATTCCCAGGAAATATTAGAAAGATTTATTTCAAAGATACAAAAACGGGGTGGATCTCAGAATATACTAGTTCATCTGAGATAAATAAAATTGCGAGGGAATTGGGAAGAGAAGATTCCGAAGTTTTTACAACAAAAGGTATGCATGTTTTTTATCGAACAACTAACGGTGGAGGAGCAATAGGGGCAGTGAATAAAGCAAAAGGAGTACCGAAAGAACTTTGGATAAAATCCGTTTGCTTCATTGATACCAACACAGGCTGGGCAGGGGGTAGTGGGCAAATTATTAAGACAGAAAATGGGGGGAAGGATTGGTCGGTACAAACAAAAGAAGGTGAGTATCATTCAGTGGAATCAGTGTTTTTTATCGACTCTAAAACCGGATGGGCCGTAGGAGATAGGTTTATTTATGGAACAAATGACGGGGGAAAAACCTGGGAGTTGTATAATCTTAAACACAAATTTTCTTTTAGTGCTTCATTAAATTCGGTTTACTTTGCTGATTCTCAAACAGGATGGGTGGTTGGTTATCCCGGGGCAATAATACACACTAGTGATGGAGGAAAAAGCTGGAGTGAACAGAAAAGCGGGATTACCCAAGTGCTTAAGTCGGTTTTTTTCACCGACTCATTAATGGGTTGTGCAGTAGGGGGTGAGGGAGTAATAGTTTATACACACAATGGGGGGGTAACCTGGATAGTGGGAAAAAGCGAAACCTACTCCGATTTAAAATCAGTTTGTTTCACAGATTCAAATAACGGGTGGGCCGTCGGATCCAAGGGTACAATAGTGCATACTAGTGATGGCGGGGAAACCTGGAGAAAACAAAAAAGTGGGACCGAAACAGATCTAGTATCAGTAAGTTTTGTGAATTCAAAAACGGGTTGGGTTGTAGCTCCACATCACTTCAGTTGCGATAAACTTGAGGCAGTAGAAATATATAGAACAACTGATGGTGGCGCAACATGGGTAAATCTACCTCAAACACATCTCCATCCAAATGAAGCACGAATAAATCCGGAAGCTCTCCAATTCATTGATTCGAAAACCGGGTGGGTCGTGGGATCTATTGGGAAAATTCTCAAAACAACTGATGGGGGGAATACTTTTGTGGATTTGACTTAGAGGCTTGTTGATTGAATGAATGTACAAGTAAAATGATCCGGATATTTAATAGATTACTTTTAGTTATTAATTAAAGAAAGGATAAAATTATGATCGGAATCCCCATTCCTTGTCAATGCTGTGGCAGACAATTTATTCCTGAATGGAATTGGTTTATATGCGATAAATGTAATTATAGAATCTGTACAGAATGTTTACCTAAACATAAGGGACCATATGCCACTGGTGGCTATAAATGCAGTCAGTGCGTTGTGGGATATTTAAAGGGACCAAAAAAAGCTTTCTAAAAAATATTCTTCGACGCTGTTTTTATAACTAAAACCAACCGGAATAGTATTTTAGTAATTAAATGACCTCTGATTTGCTTATTGCATTTCAAGTAATTTTTTAGTGATTTCCCATACGCAACCCGGATCTACTGATAATCCTTCTGAATAAGTGGTCTTGTCCTGAATACTGTTTACAGATTACTTGAACCTAACCTTTGGAAGGCGTAGCCCGGAATGGGTTAGGTTCGCTTATTAATTTCGGTCCCGCCTCATAAACCTGTGATGGCGTTCTAAGATTTAGACTCCAGTGCGGTCGCATTTCATTATATATCGAGTAAGTGTTCATTGGGAAAAGAAATCCCCGGCAAAGTTATACTGTATTGGGGGATGAATTGAATTCACCGAGGTTAGGAATAGGGATGCATTTAGATTATGGGAACGCTCAAACTGATTTTAGCGGGATTTTAGAATCAGGAGTTTCCGATTAATTTGTATAATTTCACTTGGTAAGTGTTAATTAGGGTCTAAAAGACTAGGACTGTACTCTTTGTGAATTTTATTAAAAGTTGGAAAAGGTCAAAATTGCAGTTGCTGATTGTTAAAGTGTCGTGAGCGATTTTATAGGATTTCTGAATATTTTACCGGGAGATTCAGAAATTTTCTTTTAAAGAGGAATAGTAATACTTAATATAAAGAATGGGAAAGAAGCCTTTAAAGTCTGGATAAAATTCATGTTCTGGAGAATCTCTCCTAGTTAAATTGCTTTTTGAATAATTCTAACTTCCTCGAGTCTAGAATTACCATTAATCAGTTATCAACAGCAGTACTCCAGATTATTTCTTAAAAACAACCACTTTTCTGTAAGTAATCGTATTGTTGTGTTTGCTAAATTTGAAATTTGAGTAATCCAACTTTAAATCTAACTTTTGCATCAGTCTGCTTGTGTGTATGTCGACAACTGGACGAAAGATTCGTTTACAAAAATTTGTATAATCATTTTCGTACTCCCCCGCCATCTGATAAATGGTTAGGTCTATAACTTTTTCAGTATCCGGATTAATAAAATAATAATGAGCATCTGTTTTATGCTTACAAGGAATATAACCAGGGGGAATTTTCCCACTTAGCATTAATGCTTTTGTAACACTGCCGCACCATCCAGAGGAAGGATTATTAGGAGTCCAATATTTGCTAAACTCTTTCTTTGGGGGTCCTACCTGCTTAAGGATATTGAGCCATCTCGTTTGAGACATGTTTAGATATGTCTTTAAAAAATTTCTGTTTCTTGTTTCGATTTTCCTTCTGGTGTTCATGTTCTTAAGTACCTTGTTTATTTTTTTTATTAATTTGTCATCATTTAACATTTGAGCAAAACGAGGGTTAAGTGTGGAGGCATGCTGTATGGGAATAAGAGGAATTCCTTCATAGTCTGTGATTTCTCCAACACTGTCAGAAAAGTTTTTGGTTGATTTTTCGATAGCCGCATTATTATAGAAAGCTTCCCAACTTTTTTTCCCCATTAGAAAAATAAGTTTTGGTTTGATGATTTGGATTTCTTTAATTAGAAAATGATGGCATTTCTTAACGGCGTATTGAGGTGGTAATTTGTCTCCTTTTCGCGCACTTCCAGGATAACATTGGACTAATTCGGTATTATATACACAGTTCGAACCGAATTGGACCGTTCTACCCATCTTGTTTAAAAATCTCTCAAGAGCTTTTCCAGTAGCGCATAAGCTGCCATCTTTTTTGTGAAAGTTAATTCCGCTAAAGCGAATGGCATTTCTGGAAGGAGCCTGCGAAATCACAAATACATCTGCATTAACATTTGTACAATTGATGTTTCGCAATACTTTCAAATCGTCGTGAAGGTCACACTTTATGCAGGCGTGAATTTTCTTATATAAACGATTTAGTAGTCTCTTCTTGTCAGAAGTATGCTTGTTTAAACTTGTTAATTTATTCGTGTGCATAACAATCGCCCATGTATAAATTGGTAGATATAAATCATCTAATAAACCAACCAAATATACCATTTTTTCGTAACAAAAACACAAAATCTAAGCTTGAATACAAGTGTGATAACTCTTTAAAAATGTCAGGAAAAGGACTCGATAGAAATGTCAGTAAAGCGTTAACTTAGGACCTCAAAAAGAAAGAGGTCAGAAATGGAAGGAATACTGATGATGAGTCAAAAAGAGATAGACAGAATAAAGATACTAATTCAGACAGAGAAGAAGGAACTGACGGTAGAAGCAACGTCAAAACTGCTGAAAATAAGCAAGAGACAAGTATACCGGATACTAAAACGAATAAAGCTGGAGGGGACAAGAGGAATAGTTCACAAATCAAGGGGAAAGAAGTCAAACCGGGGATATCCGGAAGAAGTGAAGGAAAAGGTGATGAAAATCTACCGAAAAGAGTATAATGACTATGGAGCGACCCTATATTCAGAGGAGTTAATAAAAAGGCACCAAATAGCAGTCAACCACGAGACAATAAGGCGCTGGATGAGAGAGAGGGGAATAACGACGTCAATGCGAAAAAAGAGAGGGCACAGGAAGCGGAGAGAGAGACGTACAGGATATGGGGAGATGGTACAGTTTGACGGAAGTCACCATGATTGGTTTGAAGGGAGAGGAGGAGAGTGCTGTCTGTTCGTATGTGTGGATGACGCAACAGGGAGAGTGTATATGCGATTTGCACGATCAGAAAACAGTGCAGATGCGATGTTGATAATGTGGGAATACATAGAAAGACATGGAATCCCAAGGAGCTTATACCTGGATCGTGCGGTTACATATTATGCGGAGAAAGCGCTAACTGATTTTGGGAGGGCGATGAAGGAATTGAACTGTGAGTTAATCTATGCGCACTCCCCTCAGGGGAAGGGACGAGTAGAGAATCGAAACAGGACGCTTCAGGACAGGCTTGTAAAGGGATTAAGGATGAGGGGGATATCAACAATGGCGGAAGCGAATAAATACCTCAGAGAAGAATTTATTGAAGAATTTAACAGCAAATTTGAGGTTAACCGGGAATCGGTGGATGTTCACAGAGAAATTGAAGGATACCGACTCGAAAACATATTTTGTTACAAAACAACCAGGCAGGTAAGGAATGATTACACGATAAATCTTGGCGGAGAGTATGTAAAGTTGCTCAAAGGGGAAGCTCCTTTGCCGAAGCCGAGACAGGATGTTTCTTTGAGTCAGTGGCTGGATGATTCTCTGCATATTCACTATAACGAGCAGGAGTTATCGTATAAGGTGTTAAAGGATAAACCAAGAAAGAAAGTCATTCGGATAAACAAACCGGGAAAGAATCACCCTTGGAGAATAATGAACAGTATTTTGCCTGGGAACAAGAAAAATATTTTGCCGGTATTAGGGTAACTCCAGTCGGGCTACGCCCTCCTTTCGTTACCCTAATGCTTTACTTTACTTGTTTTTAGTTATATTAACTACTGACATTTCTAAAGAGTTTTATAGACTGACATTTCTAAGGAGTTATTACATAATATTAAAAAAAATCTCTGAAACCCTGGCGCTTGTTTACTTAAATTAGTTATTTTGGTAAAGTAATGGTCTTTTTAATAAAAATCATCGAAATTTGACTCAATAATTTACAAGGCTTCTTTGAATCAATTTAAAATAGTCGGTTTTTCGGTTTAAATATTTTTCAAAACCAGGGGCAACGTTTTCCCCCGCATTTTTAGGTAGCCTACGCCGTAGGGGGAATAATAGGGAAGAAGTCTCTTAATATTCTCATTCAGAATATTTCCGTTCACATCGAAAAGAACGGAATTATTGAACTGCTTTAAGTAGCTGTATCCCAGGATCTTCCCGAAGAAGCCGGCAATCCCTGCATTCTTTATATAATCTTTTTTTACTGTCTCTGATACTTTTTTCAATTGTTCTTCATGAGCAAGCAGTCTGAAATTTTTATCAAGCGGTATATATTTATGTATTCCGCCTGTAAGCGCGGCCATTGTAATTGAAGACGGGCGTTCACTTTCCGTTTCTCGGATAATAAAGGGATAAAAATTTTCCTGGAATTCCAGTTCGTAAGCAAGACTATGATTTCTATTTTCAAGATCATTCTCCCTGATTGTTGCCTGAACAGCCAGTTCTCGTGTTCTTTTATCAACCCCCAGGACTTTTAGTACATTCAGAATATAATCCGGATTATTGTACTCATCTCTCAAAAAGTGGGTCAGGTTGCATTCTCCCTTTTGCTTGTTCTTATAGCCCATTAACCCGACCAGGTCTTTTATTGTTATCCCCTTCTCTTCCATAACTGAAATTACGAAATTCACTACCGCTATCATTTTTCATTCTCACTTTCCCACAAAAAAAAGCCCGCACTAAAAAGCACGGGCTTAAACCTTGTGACATTTTAGCTTTTTATTTATTGTCGCAGCAATTTGACTTAAATCACGACTATTGTTATTTAAAAGAACTTTTCAAATATAAGCAAAATCAGGGAAATTATCAAAACAATCGATTTACAGGGTTATCACAGATGGGGCGTTAAACTATGGGCTATTTTGCGCACATCAGTTTTATTTATTATTTTATTTGCAGTATTATTTTTTATAGTGGGAACCGGAACCAGCATTGAACTTGATAGTCAGGTTATTCCACCGGATCAGCAAAATTGGGGGATAATGTTCTATTTGAGTATTCAGGCATTTTTCTCAGTGCTTCTGGGGGATTACAATCCCCAATCTCTTGGCCCGCTTAAAGAATTAGTAATATTAGAGTCAATAATTGGAATCTTTGTTTTGACTTTTCTTGTAGGGGCATATACACGTAAGATATTGAGGGATTAAAATCATTAATACTCTTTAATTTTTGGGGAGTTGACAAGTCTCCGGGTGAGTATAAAGGGGGAGGCTTTTTTTCGTTTATATCGTTAATAATGTCCATAACGTTTTTAACGTTAATATTTTGGTCATTAAAGAGTCATTCATAGAACACGGATAACGCGGATTCAGCGGATTTACGCAAATTTAACTGCTCAACAATTCGACAAATTAGCAAATTAACAAATTAACAAATCCACATTATTCCAACATTCCATCTTTCCACGTGCTTTGGTTTAGTGCCTCCAAATTGTCTTGAAAAATGAGTGCAACTTTTTTAATTTTGTAATCGTCTAAAATTAAAATTATTCTGTCATTATTTGAGGAATTAGAGTGGACATTACAGCACTTAATGAAAAAATTAAACAGGAAAGCGCCTTTGTTGAACTCCTTCAAACGGAGATAGGGAAAACTATTATTGGTCAGAAAAATATGGTCGAGCGCCTGATTATCGGGCTCCTGGCTAATGGTCATATTCTCCTCGAGGGCGTTCCGGGATTGGCTAAAACCCTTGCAATCAAATCGCTCGCTGCAGCTATGAAAGCAAAATTTCAACGTATCCAGTTTACACCGGATCTGCTCCCCGCCGATTTGATTGGCACCCAGATCTTTAATCAGAAAGAAGGAAACTTCCTGATTAAAAAAGGACCGGTTTTCGCTAACTTTATCCTTGCGGATGAAATTAACCGCGCTCCCGCAAAGGTTCAGAGCGCTCTGCTTGAAGCTATGCAGGAACGCCAGATCACTATTGGCGAGGAAACTTTCCCCCTTGAAGAACCTTTCCTCGTGCTCGCCACGCAAAACCCTATTGAACAGGAGGGGACTTATCCCCTTCCCGAAGCACAGGTCGACAGATTCATGCTTAAGGTTAAAATTACTTATCCTTCCCAGGAGGAGGAACTGAAAATTATGAAACTCAATCTTAATGAGGAGTTTGCAAAAATTCAGAAGGTTATTTCTCCTGACGATATCTTAAAAGGACGTCAGCTTATAAAAGATATTTACGTTGATGAAAAGATTGACAAGTATATACTCGATATCGTTTTCGCAACCCGGAATCCAAAAGCTTATAACCTTGACAAACTCAGCGACCTGATTGCATACGGCGGAAGCCCCAGGGCAAGTATTAATTTAAATCTTGGCGCTAGAGCAATGGCATTTATCAAACATAGAGGCTACGTAATACCGGAAGATGTTCGCTCGGTCGCTTTTGATGTCCTGCGGCACAGAATTGCCGTTACATACGAAGCCGAAGCGGAGGAAATTACTTCTGAAAATATTATTCAGGAAATTCTTAATACTGTTGAAGTCCCTTAATCACGGAGTTATACTGCCGCTATGCTGACCAAGGAACTTCTTAAAAAAGTTAGACAAATTGAGATTCGCACCAGAGGACTCGTAAACCAGGTCTTCTCCGGTGAATACCATTCCGTATTCAAAGGTCGTGGAATGGAGTTCTCCGAAGTACGGGAATATACAATTGGCGATGACATACGGAACATTGACTGGAACGTTACCGCACGCTTTGGACACCCTTACATTAAGGTTTTCGAGGAAGAGAGGGAACTGACCGTAATCCTTTTGGTTGACCTGAGCGGCTCGCAAAATTTTGGTAGCATAAACGCAACTAAACAACAGATTGCAGCTGAAATTAGCGCTATTCTGGCTTTCTCCGCCTTAAAGAATAATGATAAAACGGGACTGATTCTGTTTACGGATAAAGTAGAAAAGTTCATTCCCCCAAAGAAATCCAAATCGCATAGTTTAAGAATTATTCGCGAAGTTCTTTCTTTTGAACCGGCAGGAAAGGGAACTGATATTAAGGGCGCTTTGGAGTTTATGAACAACGCGGTAAAGAAAAGAAGTATTGTCTTCCTTATTTCCGATTTCATGGAAACCGCTGGCGATGCTAAAAGATATGAAAAGATTTTAAGAATCGTTGGAAAAAAACACGACTTGGTGGGTATTGTCCTCTCTGATCCGCGGGAAAAAGAAATCCCACCGGTTGGTCTTACCCGTTTCATTGACCCTGAAACCGGAAAGGAAACTGTTATAGATACCGCAAATTCTTCTTTCCGGAAATGGTACCTGAAAAAAAGGGAGGAATTCGAACGGGGAAGAAAAGCGGCTTTCCTCTCGAGCAGACTCGATACGGTCTATATTAATACAAAAGAATCTTATATCCGTCCGCTGGTAAATTTCTTCAAGTCAAGGGAGAAGCGATGGTAAACCTGTTCCGCGGTATCATTACCGTTCTGATGCTCTTCTTCCTTTATTCGGTTAATCTTTTCCCCCAGGGCGTAAGTGTAAAAGTTTCCACCGATTCTGCTGATTATTTTGTCGGAGACTTCATAAATCTTGTTTACCGGGTTACTCATCCCAAAGAGACGGTCATTCTTTTCCCCCAATTAAAAGATTCCTTGAAGAAACTCGAAATCGTTGAACAGCTTCCTTTTTCCCAGATTGAGGCTGAAGGAAAGATGATTTCTTCCTATGGATTTGTTGTTTCCGGTTATGATTCCGGGGATGTTACTATCCCCCCGATTTTAATTCAGTACAAAGCAAAAAACGATACTGCCCTCGGTTTTGTTTTAAGCGACCCACTTAATCTTACGGTTCATACTTTTGCCGTGGATACTTTAGACGGAGCAAAGGATATTAAGGAACCAATTGAAATTCCTTTTAACTGGAATCTTATACTGCTCTATCTCGCAATTTTGATTCTGCTGTCAGCTGCTGGCTATTATCTCTATCAATATCTCAAGAGTAAAAAACTTCAACTGTCACCTGAACTTGTAAAAATTAAACTTCCTCACGAGATTGCCCTGGATGAACTCGCAGTACTTGAGAATAAAAAACTTTGGCAGAACGGAGAGATCAAACTATATCATACCGAGATTACCGGAATTATCAGACAGTACTTTGAATCACGCTTTAAGCTTCCCGCTCTGGAGCTTACAACTTCCGAAGTGCTTGACCTGATGAACAAAAACCCCGAGGCAAAAGCTATAACTGATGTTACGGCAGACTTCTTAAATAACGCCGATATGGTTAAGTTCGCGAAATATATTCCAATGGATAAGATTAACGAAGAGATGATGACCCAGGCAAAGGAAATCGTGAATCGCACTATTCCGGCAGTTGAAGAATCGGGTGAGCAAAATGTTTGATTTTGATTTCACATTCGCTTATCCCTGGATGCTCCTCCTTTTGGTGCTGATTCCTGTGATTGTAGCCGGAAGGTATTTCCGTCTTTTCAAAAAAGATACAAGCATAGTTTTTTCTTCGGTTAGCTTTTTTGAGGGATATAGAAAAAGCATAAGAGAAAGACTTTCATTTCTCCCCTTTGCTTTGAGAATGCTTGCACTTGCTTTCCTGATTATTGCGCTTGCACGTCCTCAGAAATTCTCTTCGGGAGAAAATGTTTACACAGAGGGAATAGATATTGCATTAGTTCTCGATATTTCGGGAAGTATGCTGGCGGAAGATTTTAAACCAAACCGTCTTGCTGCAGCAAAAAAAATAACAGACTCATTTATCGGGGGAAGAACTTCCGACCAGATTGGTCTTGTGATTTTCTCCAGGGATGCTTTTACACAATGTCCGCTGACTATTGACTATGCCGTTCTCCGCAACCTCTTAAAAGATATTAAGAGTGGAATGATAGAGGATGGAACAGCCATAGGCAATGCTATCGCAAACGGAATAAATCGCTTGAAAGATAGCCGCGCAAAAAGTAAAGTAATGATTCTCCTTACCGACGGCGTGAATAATGCGGGCGAGGTTAATCCGGTAACTGCAGCCGAGATGGCTAAACAGTTTGGAATAAGGGTTTATTCAATAGGTATCGGAACAATCGGACAGGCTCCTTATCCATTCCAGACTCCCTTCGGAATTAGATATCAGATGGTGCCTGTGGAGATTGACGAACCAGTGCTTAGACAAATTTCCGGAATGACCGGCGCAAAATATTTTAGGGCTACTAACAATAAGAAACTTGAGGAGATTTATTCTGAGATTGACAGACTTGAGAAAACACGCGTTGAGGTTACAAGTTACAGATCCCGTAAGGAACTTTTCCCGCTATGGATATACCTGGGACTCTTCTCTGTTTTGGCAGAAGTGATCTTGTCTAAGACCTATCTTAGGAGGTTGCCGTAGCTATGTTCCGATTTCTAAACGCAGAGTATCTTCATTTCCTTTGGTTGCTTCCGCTTGTTGTAATACTCTATTGGTATTTTATAAGAAGAAAAAGAAAAAAACTTTCCGAATATGCTGACGAGAAGATGCACGATGTCCTTCTTCCCGAAAAAAGTTTTTATAAGGAAGTATATAAATTCGGACTGGTACTCACCGCTATTATTTTACTTGTGTTAGCCGTGGCGAGGCCTCAGATTGGAACCCGCCTTGAGGAAGTTAAGCAGATCGGAATTGACGTTTTCATTATTCTTGATGTATCAATGAGTATGAATGCTGAAGATCTCAAGCCTACCAGACTTGAGAAAGCAAAGAATGAAATATCTTCCCTGATAAGGAAACTGGAAGGGGACAGGATTGGATTGATCATTTTTGCTGGACAATCTTATGTTCAGTTTCCCCTTACAACGGATTACTCAGCTGCAAGTCTTTTCCTTTCGGCAGTGGATGTATATTCAATTCCACAGCCGGGTACGGCTATAGCATCGGCAATTAATCTTGCTACGCAAAGTTTTGAGGAAAATACAGCAACTAAAAAAGTTGTTGTGATTATTACCGATGGCGAGGATCATGAGGGTGATATCAGCTCGGCAGTAAAAAATGCGGTTGACAACGGTATAATGATATATGCCATTGGAATGGGCTCGCCAGCGGGTTCGCCTATTCCCGTTTATGACGGTCGGGGTAATCAATCTGGTTTCAAACAGGATAACTCGGGGAACATTGTCTTAACTAAACTTGATGAAGCAACTCTTCGGCAAATATCTTCTGAAGGGAACGGCAAATATTATCTTTCCTCATCTTCGGGGGATGAATTGGATTTGATTTATGATGACCTCGCTTCGATTGAAAAAAAAGAATATGGAAGTAAAAGAATTACGGATTACGATGATAAATATTTTTATTTTCTCATCCCTGCACTTCTGCTTTTGTTTATCGAGGTTTTTATGTCTGAGAAAAAATCTCTCCTTCTTCAATCTTTATTTAAGAGGAGAAAATAAGGAATGATAAAGATTATTCTTATTTTAATTTCGTTTGCTCTGATTTTTGGTCAGGGGATTTATGCGCAGACCCTTCGTTCGCTTGTTAATGATGGAGTGGAAAAATACAAGACTAATAAATATGCGGAAAGTGAAATAAGTTTTAGGAAAGGACAGGAAAAGGATCCCGAAAATTTTAACGCGACTTTCAACCTCGGAGACTCCTATTTTAAACAGGAAAAATATGACGAGGCAATTAAACACTATCAGCAGGCGCTGGGAAAAACTCAGAACAAGGAATTAAAAGCACAAACTCATTTTAATATCGGAAATTCCTATCTGAAATCGAGAAAGTTAAAAGAGAGCATCGAATCTTATAAGAACTCTCTGAAGTTGAATCCAAATGATAAAGATGCAAAATATAATCTTTCTTATGCCTTGAAACTGCTTCAGAATGAACAGAACCAGAATCAGAACCAAAACCGGGATAAAAACAAAGATCAAAATAAGGACCAGAATAAAGATCAGAACAAAGACCAGGATCAAAACAAGAACGATGACAAACAGCAAAATAATGATAAGCAGAATCAACAGCAGCAACCTCCTCCCAAAATGAGCAAGGAGGAAGCCCAGCAGATTCTTAATGCAATGAAGGAGAATGAGAAGGACTTGCAGAAGCAGCTTAGAAAAAAAGCTGGCGTAAGAATTAAAACTGATAAGGATTGGTAACAAATGATACCCCTTGGAAAGACAATCCTTCTTCTCCTGTTTCCTGTTTTGATTCTGCATGCGCAAAGCTTTACGGCATCCGGAAATAATAAAGTTGGGTTAAATGAGCGTTTTCAGATTTCCTTTACTATTGAAGGCTCGGAAATAAACAGCGTAACCTCTTTCCAGCCCCCTCCGATGAACGACTTTATTATTTTATCGGGTCCTAACCAGTCCCAAAGTATGTCAATTATAAATGGAGTGATGTCCGGTTCAAAAAGTTTCACATATATATTGCAGCCAAAGAGTCTCGGAAAATTTACTATACCGCCGGCAACTATTACATATCAGGGAAAACAGTTAAAGTCAAATTCTTTTGCGGTTGAGGTAATTAAGGGCACTTCGCAACCCCAACAAAAAAAGGAAGATTCGGGTATTTCTAAACAGGAAATCGCTGAAAATCTTTTCATAAGAGCGATTGTTGACAAAAACACTGTTTTCAAGGGGGAACAGGTTACTGTTACCTACAAACTATACAGGCGCGTCTCAATAACCTCTTTACAGATATCAAAACTCCCCTCGTATCAGGGCTTCTGGGCGGAGGAGATCCCAACCTCTAATAATATAAGTTTTGCACGTGAAAATTATGACGGCAAGGTTTTCGAATCCGCAGTTATAAAAAAAGCAGCCCTTTTTCCGACTGAAACTGGTGAGCTTTCTCTTACTCCTTTTGAACTCTTAATTCCCGTAGTCTATCAGAGAAAATCGCGTTCCAACAATCCGTTTGATGCCTTTTTCGATGATCCTTTCTTTGGTCGGACTGAAACAATCGAATTTACTGCCCGGTCGAATACTGTCAAAATTAAAGTTCTCCCCCTCCCTGTAACGAATAATGAGTCGTTCAAAGGAGCGGTGGGAACTTATTCGATAAATGTAACTATGGATAAGGGGAGAGTTAAACAGCATGAGCCGGTATCATTAAAACTTGATATCACCGGATCGGGTAACTTAAAGCTCATTGTAAATCCGCAGCTACGGTTGCCCTCAGGCTTTGAAGAGTATGAACCAAAGATTACAGAGGAAATTAACCGCAGCGGATTAATTTCAGGGAGGAAAAGAATTGAATACCTCTTTATTCCCAGAAATCAGGGAAAGTTCGAAATACCCCCTGTGGAGTTTACTTACTTCGATTTGAAAAAGAAGGAGTATGTTACCCTGAGATCACAGGCATTTCAGCTTGAAGTGGAAAAGGGTTCGGGGGATTATGTCTCATCTTCCGGGATTTCGAAAAGTGATGTCAAAATGCTCGGGAATGATATCCGCTTTATTAAAACTGACCCGGGGAGCTTTTATCAGAAAGGGAATTATCTCTTCAAATCGCCATTGTTTGCAGTAATCTCTGCTCTTCCGCTTTTGGCTCTTATTGCTTTATTGGTTCACAGGCGTAGAGAGGAAAAACTCCTTGGAAATCTTTTACTCATGAAAAATCTTAAGGCGCGGAAAATGGCAAAAGCTCGGCTGAAGAAAGCTGCGCTTCATCAAAAGGAGTTGGAGTCGGAAAAGTTTTATTCGGAAATTTCCCTTGCACTTTTCGGGTATATTGAGGATAAACTGGGTATTCAAAAATCCGAGTTGGCAGTTGACACAGCGGTTCTTAAACTTGAACAGATTCGGGTAGATGAGCAACTCGTAGAAAAGGTGAGAAAAACATTGGAAACTTGTGAATTCATTCGCTTCTCACCCGGATTTGAAAAAAGTTCGGCTATGCAGGAAATGTACAACAACACAAGCGACATTATTGTCTCACTCGAGGAAGAATTGTCCCGGAAAGGAAGAGAGAAATGAGTAGGTTTCTTCTGTTTTTATTTCTGGGATTTTTATCACACAACCTTATGGCCGCGGATGTTGAACATCTCTTCAAATCCGGTAATGAGTATTACAAATTGAAGCAATATGAAAAAGCGGTTGAACAGTATCAGCAGATCCTCGATAGGGGATTGGAGTCTCCTGCGCTGTATCTTAATACCGGCAACTCTTATTTCAGACTAGGGAAAATTGGAAAGGCTATTCTGTTTTATGAGAGGGGGATAAGACTCGATCCCGGAGATGAGGACTTGAGTCATAATCTCGCTTTTGCAATTTCAAGAACAACCGATAAAATCGAAACTTTACCGGGAATATTTTTGTTCCAATGGTGGGAGTCAGCCACTGCACTTTTCTCAATTACTGGGTGGACTCTCCTTCTATACGTTCTTTTTTTGCTGTTACTTGCTTGTATCGGTTTCTTTTTCCTGTCTCACGATCTTCAAGTAAGTAAAATTTCGTTTTTCGCCGGAATTGTGGTCATTATCCTCTTGCTTCTGAATGCGGGAATATTGATTTCAAGAGTCAGTGTGGAAAATTCATCGAAATATGCGGTTGTTATGGAATCATCGGTGATTGTAAAATCCTCACCGGATAAGGAAAGCGTTGATGCGTTTATAATCCACGAGGGTTTGAAAGTCAGCATAGTTGATAAAGTCGAAAACTGGTACCGGCTCCGCCTTGAGGATGGTAAAAGCGGATGGGTAAAAAAAGAAGCATTTGAGTTTATTTGAGAAATTTATATATTGACAAATACTTTTTAACTTATTTATTCACAAAAGAGGACACTAAATGAAAAAAATCACTATCTTAATTGTTGCGCTTTTTGCGGTTAACATCTTTGCGTATGCTCAGATGAAATCTCCTGAAGTAAAAGTTGTAAAGGACACAGAGAAAAGTACCGTGTTCTGTGACGTTCCGGATGATACTTCAATCCCTGTAGTATTGGTTGCTGATAAAGACGATCCAAAAACCAAAAAAACTGACGAACCAAAGAAGAATACCACAAAAAAAGAGAAGGTAACAACAAAAGAAGGATGTGACAAAGATAAAGTTAAGTCGAAGGACAAGAAAACCTGCGGCGGCTGCACTGAACACATTCCCGACTAAAATGTACTTTTAACAATAAAAAAGGCAGGTATTTCCTGCCTTTTTTGTTTTTCATATTGGTTTGTAAACTCTCGTCATGATTTCATCTTCTTAATACCGGGAAGAATCCAATCAATTCACTAATCTCATTAATAATAAAATCTGCCTGTTGAAGATATTCTCTTCCAAGAGTTGATTCTACGCCGACACAAATCATTTCGGCATTCTTTGCAGATTCCACTCCAAGCGGGGCATTCTCTATTACAACACATTCTTCCGGTCTTACATCCAGCATTCTCTGTGCGGTTAAATAAGGATCCGGATTTGGCTTAGCCCTCGGTATGTCGGTGCCGGTCACAATAACATCGAATAATTTTTGTCTCTCTGGATTAACTGACTTCTCCATATTCTTCCGTGCGCTGGCAGTCACAAGTGCGAGCTTAAAACCCCTTGCCTTAAGCTCTGCAATTGTTTCAAAGGCATTGGGATAATATTTCAGTTGAGCGATTTCCCTGTAATAAGCTCGTTTTGCTTCAATGAAATCGGTATGTTCTTCTTTTGGTATATCCACACCGGCTTCCTTGCAGAAAAGGGGAAGTATCTCAAACGAATTGCGTCCTTCATGAAGATATACCGACTGAAGAGAAATGCTGCCGCCGCGGTCATTAAACATTTTCTCCCATGCGAGATAGTGATAATACAGAGAATCAACTATTACTCCGTCAAGATCAAATAGAATGGCTTTTATCATTATGTGAAAATTAGTCTATCTTTGTTGCAAAAAGAACCCCTGCAATCCGTTCGTTTTCGAATTACAGGGGTTGTGAATTTTAAAAATATTTGAGATCAGCGAATTTGCTTTTCCAGTTCCTTCTCCTGGATTGAAGCAGAGATCACCTCGATCAGGTTCTTTGTGATCACTCGTTTCCTTTCCTTTGCCAGCATTCTGGTTGATGTCATAATAACTTCCTTTATTGACGTGGAAGCTTGATTCATTGCATTCATTCGCTGGTAGTTTTCGCTGGTGAAAGAATGAAGCATAAATGCATGTAAAGCGATAAAAAGATATTGAACTATCAGATTACTTATAGTATCCTCAACGGGCGTTGGCTCGATAATGAAAGGTCGCTGAAGAAAATCATTCTTTGATAGCGAAGGCACCCCGTTTTCATCTGTATACGGAGCTAAGTCTGTAACCTCAACCCCGGTCTTTATGTTTCCGGAGGCTTTATCAATTTTTGTGTATACAATTGTTAACTTCGAAAAATCCTCTTTTATGATTTTATTCAGTAAATCACTCAATTCTGAGTAATCGTTTGATTTGAATGATTTTTCGGGAAATGCCTCATTTATAATAAGTTTTGAACTATATTGATTGAAACTGTTTGCAAGTTTTTTCCCCACCGAAATAATTGAGTAATCCTGACTGGTATTTATGTATTCATCAATTAATTCATTTGAACTCTTTACAATTTTTCTGTTGAGATCCCCGCAGAAAGCCCTGTTGGAGCCAATTACAACAATCAGAACCTTTCCTTTTTCTTCCCCGGAAAAGAACTTTTTAACAAAGTCAGATTGAATTTCTTTATCAACCAAATACTCCTTAACTGAGTTCATGCCTGCCTTAAGAGAATTAAGATTGGCATTTACCGGAATTAATTTCTTATCAAGGCGTGGATAAAGACTGCTGCCAATTGTACGCATTGTCTCCACGAGGCTTTCAAAGACCTTATAGTTTTGTATGTCGTTAAGGACTTCTCTGGTGTTCATATTCAGTTCTCTTTCGGTAAAAAAATATTTTTACTTATTTCTTTTTTAGACCTTCTCTGGCTGATTCAATCATTTTGCATACTCTGGTCGATTCGCGGGAGATATTCTTAAGTTGTAAATCAACTTTTGTATAATCAATGTTAGCTTCCTTTTTTGTCTTTAGCTTGTTTGCGTAGAATTCGTCTTTTAATTTCGATTCCAGATAGGCTGTTTCGGCCTTATCAAAGAAATCTATTAGCGTACTTACATCCTCGGGTGTTATTTTAACTCCTTGATTATCAAAGTTATCAATCAATTTGAGGATTTGTTTATTAGCTTCTTTCCATAAATATTCCTCATAATTGGCGATACATTCTAGTGTGTTCTTTACCAGGTCAAAAAACCCCGCTTTCAGTGCAATTAACCCGAGTACTTCTCTCTTTGGGTCCACGGGGTTATACTGTTTCTGCTTAAAGAAGTGAACAAACCTTTCACCTCTGTCAAGAATTCGTCTGTCCTCCTCAGAAGGATCGGGATTGTATGCTTTGTATTTCTCTTTCTCCCGGAATTCAGCCATAATTTCACGTACATCCTTTGAAACAAACTGCATCCACGGATATTGAGCTTTCCCGCCAACACGCGAAACGGAAAGTCCTACATTAACAGCCGGCATAATACCCTGATTCTTGAGATCCTCGCTTAAGAATATCTGTCCGTCCGTTATTGAAATAATATTCGTTGAGATATACGAAGAATAGTCGTTCAATTTTGTTTCCACCATCGGAATGGCAGTTAAACTTCCGTTTCCCTTTATTTTGTATTGGCCTTTATTATAGAAATCGCCATAGTCTGGTTTTATAACGTGGTCAACGTAAACTTCTGTATGTTTATCATTGATTTTGGCTGCCCTCTCCAAAAGTCTTGAATGGAGATAGAAGATGTCTCCGGGATAGGCTTCGCGGCCCGGAGGTCGTTTTAGAAGTAATGATATCTGTCGGTATGCATTTGCATGCTTTGTCAGGTCATCGTAAATAATAAGAGCGTTTTTTCCCATATCTCTGAAAAATTCACCGATCGTACAACCTGAGAAGGGTGCTGCATAAAGAAGCGGTGCAGGATCATTTGCTGTGGCTGCAATAATTATTGTGTAATTCATCGCATTCACGTCCCCCTTCTCCTTGCTTGCGAGTTGATTGTAAAGCTGCTTTATCTCAGAAACTTTTTTCCCAATTGCTACGTAAATACAATAAACCGTATCTTTATGGTGGCTTTCAAAGGAAGGATTATCCTGGTTAAGTTCTTTGTTGATCTTTGCCTGATTAATTATCATATCTACTGCTAAAGCAGTCTTACCTGTTGAGCGGTCACCGATAAGAAGCATTCTCTGTCCCTTGCCAATTGGAAGCATTGAATCAATCGCCTTGACACCGGTAACCATTGGATCGCTAATCTGAGCTCTGTCTGTAATGCTGGGAGCAGTTCTTTCAATAGGGAGCTGAAGAATTTCATCAGCAACAGAGGTTACTTTTTTGGGATTGTTTTTAGGAGTTACATCATCTTTTACCTTGAACCATTTTGCCTTTCCCTTGTCGTTTTTTTCAACCGGCATTACGCGGCAGAATGGATCAATCACTTTGCCTAGTAGGTCTGCAGTTACGGGAATCTTAAGTTCCCGTTTGTCACTCCTGACTCTGTCTCCCTGTTTTACAAAACGCTCCTCCCCAAAGACAAGACACTTAACGGAAAACTCATCAATGTCCTCCACAACTCCGAATATTTCGGGTTCATCCGGTCCTTCCTCATCAACAGCATGATTGTATGAATCCTCGAATATTAATTTCTCGCCTATTCGGACATCATATAGTCCGCTCACGGTTGCAACGCCATCTGCAAAACTCAATACGCGTCCGGCATCATCGGGAGTGCGGATAAATATTCGTTGACTTTCTAGATCCCAGGCTTTTTCTAATGAACTCATATTTTTACTCCTATTAAACTTAATTAAGCAACATAGTTGGGGAATGGATTAATAGTCAAAGACTCGAAATTTTCTGTCTGATTAATCACCAGCTTTTCCGGAACGTCTTTGGGATATTCAATAATATCATATTTTATTAAAACTATTTTATTCGTCGTCTTGAAGACATGCTCTTTTCTCTCAAGAATCCTTCGTCTCATCACATCCCTTCGGTTTCCTTCATATCTGACAATTGTACAACTGGTGTCTAGATTAACAAAGTTTGGGACTTCTATAGTGATGGGAAGAACATAATTATTAAATCTGCGAAGGGAGATTTCTAGAACATTAAGGAAATCCTCCTTCAAGTGAAGCAATACCCAGTCTTTTACGAGTTCAGATCGAAGCCCGTTTCTTATAATTTCTTTTATTCCTTCTGATACTCTCTTTTTCTCTTTTGGCAGATGCTCTATCGATTTAAGATATGTAAGGAGTTCCTGCCACTTTTGACCGTTAGTGAATATCTTGAGATTCTCCAGGTCATCAAAAACTTTGTTCTTATCTTCATCGGAGATCTGTTCGTTCCCGCTTTCATCCTTTGTAAGCACCCTCACCAGGGTCTTGCAAAAGGCATCGGCAATTTGCATTTTATGTGATTCCGATAATGCTTTCATCTTTGCTCCGGTTATTAATGATTATAGAAACCAGAAAACAAGTCCGGGTCTGGTTACAATTACGTATAGTCCGATTAAAATTCCCAACGCTGCGGGTATTAATGGAATAATACTTTCTTGTTCGGCTTCTCCTCCCCCTTGCTTTAATGCTTCCTCAATCTCTGGGAATTTTTCTTTTTCAAAAGTTATAATATTCTTTAATTGTGCGGCAACTTTTGAGATATCTTCCTTGATTCCTTCGATATTGGCTTTTGTAGCTTCCTGTTTTTTTTCAGCCTCTTTAGTATCCAGCTTATCTTCGACTTTGGAAAGCTGTGTTATGGCTTGTTTGATCTTGGATTCATAAGTTCCAATTATATCATTTGGTTGTTTGTTTTCAGCCGGTCTGTATCCTCCAAAAGCTTTTGGACTTCTGGCGTAAGCAGAAATGTCACGTATTCTTGAATCGTAAAATTCTTTTGCTTCTCTTAAGGCATCCAAACCTGTTACTCCTGCTCCTCCTGTTACTTGGCTTATTAGGGCATTGAGTTTTTGTTCAATTGTATCAGCAAACGAGAGATCAAAATCCTTATATAGATTGTTGTGGTCATTTACCAGTGAAGATACCTCCTTGATGCTCTTAGGTCCTTTCCCTTTTTTAAGAAAGAAATCAAGTGCAGCTGCTATGATTAGCAGGAGAATAGGTAAAATTAACAACAATGTCGGGGTTGGTTCAAATCCTAATGACATTATGACTCCAGGTTTATCTCATTTAAAAACTTATTTATTTGTACCAGTGTATTGTTCCCATCATTTGAGACGAACATCATACCTTTTTCTTCAAGGTTGATTTCCCTCGTGTCAGCCTCATTGTACTTGAAAGCAGCTTCCCCTTCTTCAGAGTATCTGAGCTCAAGAGCGTATCCTGCCGGAATGGAAAAAATTCCAGGAGTGTGTTCGGGGAGGATCTCAAAGCTGTCCTCGGGATTTCCTCCGCTGCTTGGCCTGATGAGGATGCTTCTTAATTTGTTGCCATTCTCTGAAACAGAAAATTCAGAATTCGAGAGCGACCGGAAATTATATATTTTCAGGCTTAATGAATCCATAAATTTTTATATTTTGCTAAATAATTTTTCCAAAAGGTCTTTTCTGTTCTTTCCGAATTTTTCAGCAAATCCATTGATTTCCATAATCGTCCCCTTGCTTTTGAATTCATCTGCCGTTATTTCAACTAGCGCTTCTTTGTCGCAATAACAAATGAAAAGGAAACCGAACAAGGTTTCCCAAAGCGGAACGAGACAATCAATCTTGAATGGCTGAGTTAGGAAATTAAGAATGCGAAGGGCTCTTTCGCGGGTCTCTTTTTCTGTATCTGAAAGTTCTTCCACTCCAAGCAGTTTAGACTTTTTATCTACTTCTTTAAAGTCAGTTAATATTTCTCTTACTTTTGCGGCGATTTTTCTGTGTGCGTTCAATAGATTCTTAAGACCGGTTTCACCAAACTCTTCACTAGCCTTTTTGATCTTTTCTGATAGGTTTTCATTGGCAAGCAGAGTTCGTGTGTTTTTAGTAATAATATCATCATCAAGGAATTTCGATGAAGATTCAAGCGGATCAACGGCCGGGTAATGGGCTTTCTCAAATAACTCGCGCGTCATTACCAGATATGAATCAAGGTGAGAGAAAATTGAAGCCGGTGCAGGATCTGTTATATCATCGGCTGGAACATATACCGCTTGGATAGCAGTAATACTCCCCTTTTCTGTTGAGGATATTCTTTCCTCAACATCACCGATCTCCATTTCTAGCGTTGGTTGGTAGCCAACTTCCGAAGGCATTTTCCCGAGTAGGGTTGAAACTTCGGCTCCTGCCTGAACAAATCGGAATATGTTGTCTATAAACAGGACTATATCGTTTCCTTCTTCTCGCAATTTTTCACACATTGTGATTGCGGCATTTGCAGCTCTGAATCGGATTCCGGGTGACTCGTTCATCTGGCCAAAAACAAAACCAGTCTTTTCAAGTAATTCTCCTGTATCCTTGAAATCCTCCCATAATTCGTTCCCCTCACGGCTTCGTTCACCAATTCCGGCAAAGATTGAGTAAACATCTCGGTTGCTTATCTTTTCGGCCTTAACCGTCAGGTTGTTCATGAGCTCTTGTATAAAGGTCGTTTTCCCAACACCGGCACCACCAAAGAAACCGATTTTTCCTCCGCGGGGCATTGGGGCCAGCAAATCAATCACTTTAATCTGGGTAAGCAGGATCTCAAGCTCTGGTTTAAGATCTTTTAGCTTGGGGGGTTCGGAAATTATTTTTTCCCTTGGAACATTTGCAAGGTCAACAGGTTTTCCGGCTAATTGATTTCCTAAAACGTCAAATAATTTCCCCAGTATTGTAACGCCAACGGGAACGCTTATCGGCTGGTTATCGTGGGATACTTCAAGATTTCTTTTTAGTCCTCTTGTTGTTCCTAAAGCAATCGTTCTGACATAATTGTCACCAAGATGAGCATGAACTTCAAGCTTCAAGGTTAAATTGTTTTGTTCATCGGTGACCACTTCAAGAACGTCGTATATACTTGGAAGTTTCTTCTCGTCATCGAACCTTACGTCCACAATGGGACCTTGTATTTTGACTATTTTTCCAATGGCATTACTCATATTATTAACCTCTTAATTTCAGAATGAAATAATTATTTTATATCAACTTTTTTTCTGAACCCGGCACTACAAAAAACAACGGAAAGTGTAAGAAACCACACTCAAAAACTGAATTACTCGTAATATTTAGCAAAAAAACATTTATGTAACTAAAAATTAAATAAAAAGTTATTAATATCAAAACTGATTTTTAAGTTTTACCCTTGCGAATACACTTTTTTTTAAGGTTTGTGCCCTATCACTACCTGAACTATCCCTAAAGTTAGGCTATAACGCTTAATTTCCCCAAATTCCGCCTCCCTCAGCAGTTCCACGAGATTCACTTTTTTGTCAAATTCCTCTACCGATTCCGGTAAGTATTTATATGCTTCGTAATCCCTTGATATGAATCCCCCCACTGCCGGTAGTATATATTTGAAATAGGAGTTGTAAACAAACTTAAGAAAACGCTTCTCCGGAAGTCTGAATTCAAGGATGGTTACTTTTCCGTTTTTCTTTAACACCCGATTGAAATTCTTGAATGCAGCAGGTATATTGTAAAAATTCCTTACTCCGAATGCAACCGTTATATTTGTTACCGTCTCATCTTTAAGCGGGATGAACTCCGCAACTGTCTGAAAATTCTTCCCTTTTATCCAATCCGATTTTTCGTTGAATAACTTAAGCATATTGAAAGAAAAATCCGCCCCCATAATTTGCCGGACTCCCTGCTTTCGTGCTTCCGCTGCAAAGTCCCCTGTTCCGCAGGCAATGTCAAGTAGTATTGTCTCCTTTCCAACACCCGTCAGTTTCAACGCTTTTTTCCGCCAGTAAAAGTCCAGTCCAAAACTTAAAAGATGATTTAACAAATCATACCGGAAAGCAATCGATTCGAAAATCCTTCTGATTTTTTTCGGACGCTCTTTATTATCAGTTTTATTTTCTGTCATAATATCAGCTTATTAATTCTCTTTTATGCTTGCTGTTCCAGTAATTGAACAGATATTTCCCGAGCGGGACCGACATCAGCATAAAAATAAATCCCCCAATCAGGTCAATAACATAGTGGTATCTTAAGTAAACAGTGGAAATGATAAGTAACGTTCCCATTATACACAAAAACCATTTTATTTTTGACCGGTACTTTACGGAGAGATACATAACAATTAAAGTCATCATTGTATGCCCGCTGGGGAAAACATCTCTCTGCACAAACTCAGTTGGATCCGGAGTCCAGGGAAAAACTGAACCCCCTGCATTAATAACCCCTCTGAAGAAAGGAGTGAAAAATAACCCGGGAAGTTCTTGTTCAAGTAATGCAAAATCATGCAGAGTGAATCGTGGTCCAACTCCGGGGAGCATAAAATATCCTATATATGATAGGAAAAAACCAAACACAACTGCATAAACCGAGTACTCGAACTCTATATATCGTTTCTGAAGATAAAAAGATACTGCTAAAAACATAGGCAGGAAGAAAAATGATGTGTAGGCTATTTGTAATATCTCTGTCAAAACGGGATTTGCAATTTTCATAAATAGATGCGTAGGATCAGCGCTGCCGAAAATCCACCTGTCTGCCGCTATTAGTAATTGGTCGTAATCTGCCTCCCTGATTGGTTTGATCATAAAGTAGAGTTCTTTGAATGTTAATAGTATAAGCGGGGGAAGATACCAGTAATGAAATGCCTTTATTGTCTTTCCCGGTTTCTCTTTTTCAAAATATGCTATAAGAATAACATACACAACTATAAAAATATTTATTGATATAAATATGTGCCAGTACGGAAGTTTGTATGCAAAAATTATATTAAGGACTGTCAGGAATGAATAAAAAACAATCACGATCAGATCAATAGGGCTCCACATAGCGGAGTATCTTTTAAGAAAATTCATAGTGTATAAAGTTACTCATTTATTTTTTCGGACTGGAGCTTAAAAAATTGGATAATCGGATCAATTCCGGAATTGTTAGCTGCTCCGCCCGCTGTTTCAGGTCAATTGGACAATTTGAAAAATTTGTTTCCCTAAATATACTATTTTTCAATGCATTTTTAATTGTTTTTCTTCTTGTCCCAAATACCCCCTTTACCGTTTTAATATATAGATCTTCATTCTCAATTTCATACTTTTTAATAAAATTTATATGAATAACGGCAGAATAGACTTTGGGTTTTGGATAAAAAACATTTGGGGATACTTTGAAACAAAGAGTTATGTCCGAAAAGGCATTGAAAATAGCTGAGAGTATTCCGTACGACTTTGATCCCGGAACAGAAATAAGTCTTTCGGCAACTTCCAGTTGCATTAGCAGGACCGCATCGGAAACGGTCTCTTTATACGTTAAAAGATGAAAAAGAATAGGAGATGTTAGATAATATGGAATATTCCCTATCACACGGACCGGTTTTGTTTTATGTTTTCTTAATGATTTAAAATCTGTTTTAAGAATGTTCTCCCTGATAAGAGTCAATCCGGGAAATCTTTGTTCTAGGTCATCGGCAACCCTTGTATCAACTTCAACACCGGTAAGTTCCTCAACTCTCGAGAATAGGATTTCTGTTAAGTTACCGGTTCCCGGTCCGATTTCTATAATGTTTTCTCCCGCTGTGGGATTAAATTCATTCGCAATTTTTATTAAAATATTCTTATCTTGTAAGTAGTTTTGACCGAATTTCTTTAACGGCTTTACAGAAATTGTGTTGCTCATTTGTTTAGTCTGTTTTAATTCATATTTAATTAATAAAGATACTTTTTTTAACGGCAATAATCAAATGGTTTAAGGAGGCTTAAATGGAAGACTCGGCTATCCCTCAAAAATATATAATTAGCATCGATCTGGGCGGAACTAAAATTCTTGCTTCATTAGTAAACTCCGGAGAGGGGATTCTAATGAGTGTAAAAAAATCAACGAAGGATAAATCCTTAAAGGGGGACTATGCTACTCTGTGCGCCGCTACCATTAAGGAACTCCTTGCTTCATCGGGTGTTAATGAGACTTCCGTAAAAGCAGTTTGTCTTGGAATTCCCGGTTCTGTGAATCCTCATACGGGAATTATTGGCATTGCTCCCAATCTTAATATTAGGAACTATAATATTAAAGAAGAACTCGGAAAACAGATACCGTTTCCGGTCTTGATTGAAAATGATGTTAATCTTGCTGCGCTTGGTATTCATAAATTTGAATTTAGTAAAACAGTAAAAAATATGCTGGTGGTGTTTGTAGGTACCGGAATCGGAGGTGGGCTGGTATTTGACGGAAAGTTATATCGCGGTTCTTCATTTTTTGCCGGAGAGATGGGACATATTCTGGTTGATAAAAATGGTCCGGTCTGCGGATGTGGACAAAAGGGATGTTTTGAAGCAATAGCAAGCAGGACGGCAATAGTCAACAACATCGTGAGGGAAATTAAGAGCGGGAAAAAAAGCAAACTTTCAAAAATTGTTGAAGCAAAGGAACAAATCAAAAGCAAGGCACTGGCAAACGCAATTGCCGAAGGGGATAAAATTGCAATTAAACATACAACTTCTGCCGCTAAAGTTATCGGAATGATGCTCGCCAGCGTTAACAATTTACTAAACTTCGATACAATTGTATTGGGTGGGGGACTCGTCGAGGCGAATGAAAAATTCATCCTCCCTTTAATAAAAGAATCGTTTGATAAATATTCTTTGAAATCAACTGCTGCGAATACAGTCCTGGCGGCAACCAGACTTGGTGATAATGCTGCCATTTTCGGAGGCATCCCCCTTGCCGAAGAATTCTTGGAAATTAAAATCTGACCAGAATAAATCAAAAAAGGCTTTTTTTTTATAAGGGAATACATATATTTATTTAGCAAAGTTATTTTAAGGTGATTAAATGAAGAGTTACCCAAATCTGAATTTTCTGCCAAGGCGGAATATTATTGAAATATCATATATTTTTATTTGCCTTTTTATTGTTTCCTCAAAGTTAATTTACCCACAATGGATTGAATTAAACTCAAACTCAAACGCTACTCTCAATTCGGTAAACATTATCGATTCTGATAGAATGTGTGTTGTTGGATCAGGTGGGACTGTTTTAACAACATTAGATGGCGGAATTACATGGAATTCTACGACTATTGGGATAACTAACGAGTTTTCCTTTGTCACTAATGTTTTAGGAACTTATTGGGCTGTTGGTTATGGGGGTATTATTATTAAGAGTACGAACAACGGTTTAAGTTGGCAAATTGTAACTTCTGGTACTACCGCAGATCTTACTTGTATTAAATTTGTGAATGTAAACACCGGATATATTACTGGTAGATACGGAAGTATTCTAAAAAGTACTGACGGTGGTAGTACTTGGATCCGGAAAAATTCCGGAACGGAGCATTCATTAAGAGGGATTGATTTTGTAGATTCGAATAACGGGTTCGCTGTTGGAGGTGAACTTTCAAGTCCCATCTCAGTTATTCTTAAAACTGTCGACGGTGGCGAAACTTGGGAAAATAGTTCATTATCTTATGGCAAACCTCTTCTTGCTGTTGATTTTTACAATTTAAATATTGGTTTTGCAATCGGGATTAATGGATTTGTTTTAAAAACATCTAATGGGGGAATTTCATGGCAGCAACAATATACAAATACATTTCAATGGCTTTATTCATTAAAAGTAATTGAGGAAAAAATCGCTTTTATTGTTGGAGGTAATATAGACTCGGGAATTTTTCTGTCAAGTTATTCGGGAGGAGAAGTTTGGAAAAAAAAGGAAGACCTTTCGTCTGAGTGGTTGTTGAGTATAGATTTTTTTAGTAACAATATTGGCTTGATTGTTGGCTCTAATGGTAAAATATTTAAAACTACTAATGCTGGAAACATATGGGCACCGCAAAATTCCGGAACAACAGTTCAACTTAATGGAGTAACTATGACCCCGGAAGGCATAGGATTATCATGTGGTGGACTTGGAACAATATTATTTTCTTCGGATATGGGACAATCTTGGTTAAACCGGGAAAGCAATATTTCGCAAGATCTGAATGGTATTAGCCTAGTTGATACGATTGCTTGGATCGTTGGTGCTAATGGAACCATATTAAAATCTTCTGGAAATTTTCAATCATGGGAAATTATTCCATCTGGTATTACTGATGATTTACTAGATGTAGAATTTAAAAACCTTGAATATGGAATTACGGTTGGAAGAAATGGTAAGATTCTCAAATCAACGAATGGAGGTCTTTCCTGGACACTCAAAAATTCTGGAACTTTAACTTCTTTGAGAAAAGTCGAGATTATTTCATCGACAGATGTTTTAATAATTGGGGGGGACTTCTCTAAAGCCTATTCTCTTATCTTAAAATCAACAGATAGTGGGGAGAGTTGGAACCCTATTTCTCTCTCTGGTCAATTTGATGACTTTATTATTACTGATGTGGATTTTCTTGATGAAAATGTCGGGTATTTGGTTACGACAAGTGGCGGGATTTTTAAGACTAACAATGGTGGAGTAAACTGGAATATGCAGAATTCAAATACTGATCATTGGTTATATGGTGTGACCTTTTTTGACAGAGATAAGGGGTGGTCTGTCGGTGGAAATGTGAATGAAGGGATTATCATTGGAACAACTGATGGGGGAATTACATGGCATCCTGAAAATATTCAATACTCTAAATGGCTTTACTCTGTTGATTATGCGGATAGCGTGAATTGGATTATTTCGGGATTTGATGGAGTTATCTTAAAAAATACTGTTGGGTCCACATATATTCCTGTTGAACTAATATCATTTTCGGCAAATATAATATCAGGAACTGTAGAGCTCCTTTGGGAAACAATTACGGAAAAAAATAATTTAGGATTTTGGATAGATAGACTGATAGAGGGGCAATGGACAAACTTATCATTTGTTCCCGGATATGGAACAACAACAGAAAAGCATAGCTATTTATATCAGGATTGCCCTAAGAATTTTAAATCAGGAGAAAAACTGGTATACAGACTAAGACAAGTAAATTATGATGGAACAATTGAAACTCTTGATCTGGCAGAGGTAACCCCTGTTATTGAAAATTTCACTTTAAATCAGAACTATCCAAATCCCTTCAACCCCGAAACCATTATTAGTTTTACAATTCCCTTAAATACTAACGTTAAACTGTCGGTTTTCAACGCAATTGGTGAGCAAGTAGAAACTCTGATTAATAGCTATTTTCTCGCAGGGTCTTATGAGTTAAAATTTAACGCTACACATCTTCCAAGCGGTATATATTTTTATAATCTTTTAACTGGAGAATATAATTCCGTAAAAAAAATGATATTATTAAAGTGATAATATGCTAAATCCTTAATTCAGCAAGTGCGTTTAATTTCTAAAAGAGCGGTTTTTTAGTTATATTTCCATCTTTAATAACATTATTTTCAACAATTATATACTATGCTGATTAAACTCTATTTTATCCGAAAAATTAAAGCGTTGTTTCTTAAATTTAATTTACATATTCTTTTTAACCCGTTTTTTTCTTTTTTTATTAACCTTGCATATTTATCGCGTCTTTCCAAGTGGAGAAAAGAGAATGGGCCCCTTCCCTACGATGATTTCTACAACTCAAAAGTTCATTACGAGGAAAGATTCAAATTGCATCAGCATCTTTTTGATAAAGAGAAGTTAGACCAAGAAATTGTATTTCTTGAGTTCGGGGTTGCCGATGGAATTTCATTCAAATGGTGGGTGTCCAAAAACAATAATCCGAATTCCAGATTTATCGGCTTTGATACATTCACAGGATTACCCGAGGATTTCGGAGTAATGAAAAAACCGGATTATGATACCAAAGGCTTTTTCCCGGATGTAAATGATTCTCGATGTGAATTTGTTCCGGGTCTTTTTCAGGATTCACTGGAAAAAGTTATAGACAAGATTGACTTTTCAAAACGCCTTGTATTGCATATGGATGCCGATCTTTACTCCTCAACTTTGTTTGTTTTAACAAGATTATATAATAAGTTCAAAAAAGGGGATATAATTATTTTTGATGAATTCGGAGTTCCAACTCATGAATTCCGAGCATTTATGGATTTTACTTCTTCGTATTATCTTAAATTTGAATATCTCGGAGCAATAAATAATTATTTACAAGTGGGTATAAAGATTTTATAGAGCCAACTCTTTTTCGATCTTCTCTAATTTGGATGCGAGGGATTCCCATTCCGAATAAGCCCCTTTTAGCTCTTGTTTTATTCCTGCATATTCGTTGTTTTTCTCTCTCGCAGTAGTAGGATTGCTGTAAATTTCTTCTTTAGTAAGCTCAAGTTCAATTTCTTTTAGTTGTTTTTCGAGTTTGCTTATTCGTAGCTCGGCGTGCGACACTTCGCTTTTCAGATCTTTTGTCAATTCGTATCTTCTCCGTCTTAGCTCCGCTTCTAATCTTTTTTGTTCTTTTTTTGTAACTGCTGGCTGGCTTTCTTTTATCGCTTCCTTTTTTGTTGAGTCTTGCTTATTTTCCTCTGCTCTTTTTTTATAAAGGTAATCTTCTATACCGCCAAGAAATGTTTTTAAACTCCCTTTTCTTATCTCTACAACTTTATTCACGATAGGAGTTAAAAAATCAATATCGTGTGAAACCAGTATTAACGAACCTTTGAAATTGACAAGCGCATTCTGTAAAACTAGTTTCGAATTGTAATCAAGATGGTTTGTTGGTTCATCAAGAATTATCAGATTTGCTTTTGTTAAAAGTATCTTTGAAAGTGCAACTCTGCTCTTTTCTCCTCCCGATAAGACTTTGATTTTTTTAAAGACGTCATCTCCTGAAAAAAGAAAGCAACCTAAAATGGCTCGTAACTGTCCAAGTGTCTGGTTCTCCGCAACTGTTTCAACTGTTTCCAGTATGTCTAGTTCGGGGTTTAGATTATCCGCTACATCCTGGGCGTAATATGCAATGGATGTGTTATAACCCGGCTTTTTTGTCCCCGACTCAAAATTTAATTCGCCGGCTATAATTTTCGCTAATGTTGTTTTTCCGGCACCATTAGGACCCACGAAAGCTATTTTATCTCCACGTTCCACGGTGAATGACATATCTTCAAAGATAACATTACTCCCGTATGATTTCTTTATTCTTTCCAGCTCTACGTTTATTACGCCGCTTAAGGGTGGCTCTGGGAAGCGCAGATTTATCCCCTCAATACTCTCCGGTAGCTCAACTAATTCTATCTTTTCAAGCTGTTTAATTCTGCTCTGTACTTGTCTTGCTTTTGTCGCTTTATATCTGAATCGCTCAATGAACTTCTCGGTATCTTTTATTTTTTTCTGCTGCTGAATATATTGTTTTTCTGCAAGCTCTTCTCGCGCTTGCTTCCATTTAATATAATCTTCATACTTTCCTTTATATGAAAAAAATTTTCCCGCGGATATCTCAAGCGTTTTGTTCGTTACTGAGTTTACAAAATGCTTGTCGTGGGATACGATGAGTAGTCCTCCCTTGTATTGATTCAAAAAGGAAATAAGCCATTCAAGAGAATCAAGGTCGAGATGGTTGGTGGGTTCATCAAGAAGCAATAAATCGTTCTGCGATATTAATATCTTTGCGAGTGCGATTCTCATTTGCCATCCGCCTGAGAACTCATCCGTTAGTCTTTCGAAATCCTCTTCCGAAAAACCCAGTCCGTTTAATATTCGTTCAACTTCAGATAACGCCGAAAAAGATCCTAGTTCTTCAAGTCTGTGATGCACTTCACCAAGTTGATTGACCAAATCATCTCTTTCGGAATCTGTTTTGCACAGAGCCAAAAGTGTAGTGAGTTCTTTTTCCTTTCCCTGGAGATTGACTATGCTGGTTAATGCAGATTCGGCTTCTTTTATTATTGTATTACCTCTGTGGATTACGTTTTCCTGGGGTAAGTAGCCTATATTAATGTTTTTTTGCAGGAAAATATTTCCGTCTTCAGGATGATTTTCTCCGGATATTAATCTTAATAGGGATGTTTTTCCTGCTCCGTTTGCCCCCACCAGTGCAATCCGCTCCCCCGCGTTTATTTTATAACTTATGTCCCGGAAGAGATAGCGTCCTCCAAATTGCAGGGATACATTAACCAGATCAACCATGCCACATTATTTCCTTATTACTGCTATCTTTCCTGTTTTTAGGTTGTTTCCTTTTTCGTTATATGCTACTATTATATAAACCCCTGAATTAACATATTCCCCTCCTTCATCCCTTCCGTCCCAAAATCCTTCGAGTCCGCCGAGCGTGGTTATTGTTCTTACATGTCGCCCGGCTGCGGTCAGAATCATAATACTTGCATCTTTTACGAGCCCTGATATTTTTAGGTTGGTTCCATTTCCGGGAATTATTAATGGACTTGGACTTATCTCTAACTCCGTAAATGTATCCGCAGGCCTTTTAGCAGCAGTTAGAAATGCTGTCAGTCCCCCATCAGTTCCCACATATGCTATTCCTTTCGTCTCATCAAAGGTGACGCTTTTTATCTGATCATTCGGAATCGGACTGTTTTTTGAATCATAAACCGCTATTAAATTCGTCCCGTCAGGATTCATTATAAACAGCCCTTGATTTGTTCCTACCCACTTTTGATTGACTGCATCTACTGCAATAGTATTGATGGATTGTTGCCGTAATGAGTAGAGGGAGGAAATCTTAAAATTTGGATTTTGTCCGTTCCCTAAAACCGCATTAACATTGCTTATAACATTAACTCCAAGGTTCGTTCCTATCCACAAATCACCCCGCTTGTCAACCAGAAGTGCCGAAACAGAATTGCTGTTCAATCCACTGTTGGAGTTAAGAAAACCGTACTTATCGTCGCTGAGATTTGTGAACGTCTTGTTTTCATTATAATAAAACAAACCCATTCTGTTGGGATCAAGTGAATAGAACCACTTTGTATCGTATTGATCTGTTGTGATTCCCAAATATTGATTAATAGTTGGTGCAATAGGATTCTCATAAGTGTACCATGTGCTGTCTGGTGTTAAGGCGGCAAGCACCTTTCTATCTGCTGCGTCGTAGTTCAGCACCCAAATATTGTTTCTGCTGTCCTTCGCAATTCCGCCAATTACAAGAAATGTCGGATCCTGTAGGGTCCCTCTCAATGGTGTATTTGTGGTATAGTAATTAATCATGTTGTTTTCAGATAACCTTAAAAAACCCCTTCCCCAATTGCAAAAAAATATCTCATTGTCTGCACCGTAAACTTTATAGTAATCATTATTCAGCATAATCGGATAATTGAATGCAATATAGTTTTCCCAAACATCATTCGATAATTTATAAAATCCGCTTCCGTTCAAATCCTTTCCCGTAGCAACCCAAAGATTCCCTTTTCTATCACTTGTTAATGATAAAAATGAATTTGTTGTTGGACTGTTTGGAAAATAGTACTTTTTGTTTGAAATTGAACTGACTTCACACAAACCTTGATTGGTGGATATGAAAATGTTGTTCCCTGTAACTCCTGTGATTTTATTAACTTGTTCAACGCCTAATATTTCTCTTATAATGGACTCGTTTCTAATAATTAACAGCGAATAACTTGTTAGCACAAGCAGAGAATCGCCCGAAACCATAAAATCTTTTATATTGATGTTGTCAAGAAGACTAAGGAATGATGTCCAGTTATTGCCGGTAAGTTTGGAAATCCCGCGGCTGGATGAGGCTATTATTGAGTTTTCATATTTCCCGACTTTGTATATGTTGTTTGATGCCAGCCCCGAAGCAGTCGTATAATTTTCCCATGATTCTGGCGCAATGAGATTTGTTGCCCCCTGTTTCTGAATGGCAATCCCGGCTTCGGTGGCCACATAAAATCGTCCATCGAAAAACGCTCCGTTTACTCTGGTATTCGATGCAAAATTTCCGAATTTAAAGTATGTGTCTATGAATGAATAATCGGCTCGGTTGATTAATGAAAGCCCAAAGTCAGTGCTTGCTAGGATCGTATCTCCTTTCGTGACAAGTGAGTTTATTTGTTTTTGTGTCTGGCTGGCATTGTAAATGTCTAGAATTCTTTTTATCGACTTTGTAACAGGATTGATTACATTAATTATTCCCGAAGGTGTTCCCACCCAAAGTTTGTTGTTATTGTCAAGTGCAATTGTGGTCAGTGAAGCATCGGATAATCCGTCTGCTTTCGTATAAGTGACGTATGACGAATCAGCAGGATTAAATGAAAAAAGCCCCCCCTCTGTTGCTGACCAGAATATACCCCCGGTAATAAGAGCTTCCCTTACTTTTTTCTTGTCGGTATAACTCTTTATCCCCATTATAAGTTGCGCATAGGATATTTGGGTCAGGCAAATAATAAGTAATAAAACGGAAATTTTTTTCATCTGGTTAATCCATAAATCTTTTTTTTTAATCTTACAATTTATTTATAATTGACTATTAATAAAATGCAAAAATACTGCATTTTTCGGGTAACCTCATTCGGATTTCTTGCCTGCTAATCTTTTATATTTTCTGTTACGGGCTATTTAATATATATTCGCTTTCCGAGCCACCCTTAATCCTTATCTTTTTGTTCATAATTGAAAATTACCGTTTGTCACTAATTTAGGCATCATATTATTAACTTGAGTTAATTTTACAGTGTCGATTTTATTTATTTAGAAATTACTTGGAGTCATTGTGAAAATAAAATATTCAATTGTATCATTTATTTTACTGCTTCTGTTTTTTAGTTCTCATCAGACATCAGCACAGGATACAGATTCCTCCTGGTCTCATAACTGGGACAAGGAAGCCTATAAAGATCATGGCTGGGATTGGGATTCGGACTGGGATTGGCAATTCTCATTTTCAGGGTTTGAACACCCTACAATTAATTTGAGCTATGGATTGTCGAAGTACTCACTGAAAGACCTTGTAACCCCTGTTTCAGACAACGGTTTGGGAGAACTTAGATTGGGTTACACAAAAGAAAAGAAAACCTTTAGATCGGACTATATTATTAAACATCAGTTTAATTATGCGTCTCTTTCAAATTTGTCATATAAATTAGGACTTGAGGAAAAAGCCAACGAGATTAACGCTGAAATGTGGCGTTTCGGGTTTGGTTGGGAAGACGGATATGGATATAAATTCGGTAATTCATCTGTGATTCTGTATAATACGTGGGGAATGAATTGGTCGAAGATTACTGTCGATGATACTATAATTAACCTCGCCGATAGGGAAATGATCAATTTATTCAAAGATGATTTTCATTTCGGAACTCTTTCTGCGGGTGGAATAAAAATCCGTCCTATCCCCTTAATTGAAGTAGAAGCAGGTGTTGAACGATCTGCAATTTATTCTCGTGTGCTTTTCTGGAAAGCTGCCGGTAGCCTTCTTATTGAAGCTGCGGGACAAGGACTTGTCGATTCTTTCGTTAGGAATGTCCTCTCTTCTACTCCGGCTGCTGCACCGGTTGTGAGTTTCCTTCTTAAAAACGGACTTTCTTTTGCCATGTATGAATTAAGAAAAGAAAAAATGAACTGGCCCTTTGACTCTGCTTCACCGGTTATGGTAGATACTTATAGAGTTGGTGTGACTTTTATATTTTAATAAATTCTCTCCCTCTTATTGATATGTTGTGTTGGCCGGGATATGTTCCCGGCCTTTTTTTACTTTAATGTATAAGAAATTAATTCCGTTCTTTCCACGACTATCTGCTTTTTCGTGTTGAGTTGGTATTTAGTCAGATGTACCAGTCCCACACCGGGAGCCCAGTATTCGTCAAATGCATAATATTTATTGTAAGTGTCGTAATGAATACACGAAAAACTTCCCCCTTTTACGGTGATAATTTTATTGTTGGAAACTATTCTTATATGTGTACTGTCCGAAGTTATGTACTCATCTGAATCAACTGCCGGATTCTTGTAATACAATATCGGAATCCCGCTTTCCGAAAGAAACCATAATCCGTCACTCTTGTTTATGCAATATGAATTTATCTCCTCATCATAACCCAGAATATACCACCTCTCGTTGGGGTTCTGAATCGGAACTAACACCGTATCTCCCCTTACTTCATTATAGTGATACGAAATCTCATTCGTGGCAGAAACCGTCTCATAATTCCATCTGTTCCCAATTTTTAACGGAAGTAATTCTCTCTCTCCTACGTTTTGAATTTCAGTTTCTTCGTTGCAGCTGTATGCAATTATCGCAACCAATACTATCAGGAGTCCGGCAAACAATTTCATCTTCTTATTCCATTATTGTTTATATCTACTGCCCCTGACTCATTAGATCAGCAATAAAAACCGAATCCTTGGATTCCGAATTCTCAAGAATTATTTTGATTATTGCTGTCAATGGAACCGCTAAAAACATTCCCACTATCCCCCAGATAAAACCCCAGACTAATACTGAAAGCAGTATCATTATGGGGTTCATGTTTAACCGTTTACCTATAATTTTAGGTTCAAGTATATTAAATACAAGTGTCTGGATCAGTGCAATTATTGCAGCGATCAGCAATCCGTATCCTAATGCTTCATATTGTACTAGTGCCATTAAAGTTGGAAAAATTAATGCGATTGCGCTTCCTATGGAGGGTATAAAGTTAAGAACAAAAGTAAATGCCCCCCAGATTATTGGGAAATCTACTTTAAAAATAAAACAAATTGCTGTAACCAGTGCTCCCGCAAGCAAATTCATAGCGATCTTTGTTATAATGTATTTTTGAATTTGCTCCGTTATTTTCTTGAACGTGGAACCAACCGCTTCTTCAATAATTGTTTGCTTCTTTTCCTGCAGGTGAGTATTTGATTGGGATAACTTTGCTGCAGGCTCATTCTCCATATTCTCTTTTTGTTCTTTTTTTACCACATATCTTTTTCTGATTGCATTTATTATGCTGCTGTGACCTCCTTCAATAAAAACAAAGAAAAAGAGAACAAATAGCACTGAACCCATGAAGTCAACTGTCTGGGATATTATTCCCCCGGCTAATTCCTTATAATCCATCTTTGCGAGTATTCTTTGCAATGAAAAATATTTGAAGTATGGATCACTTATCCCGATAGCTTTTGAAATCTCCCTTACTATGCCGTTTAATCTTGTGAAATAAACATCAATCGATTGGGAAAATTGGATTATTGAGTCAACAAGGAATCTTCCAACCCAGAAAAAAACTCCGGCTATTATAAGCAGGTCTATTATGACGTTTATTGCAAGGGGTATTTTCATTTTCCTTAAAAAACTATTCAGTGGTGCAAAAAGAAAGAAAAGAAAATATGCTACCGTGAAAGGGATGAATATATATTGCATCTCTCTTAAAAGAAAACCTATCAGTGCAACCCCCATAATAACTACGAAGGTCCTTGCCGTCTTGTCCGAAAAGTATTTTTCTTGCATTTTCCTGAAAATAACTCCGCTAATTAATACGGAAAAATAATTGAAAATCTCCGAAAAACCAACATTTAATTTTTTTATCTTCTGTTTTGGTCGTATTTCATTTCTCGGTTATTAATTAATTACTTAAATTTGATTACGATTTTTTAGAACAAATTGGAGCGTAGCAATGTCATTAATCTTATCAGGTCAGGGTCTGACCATTGAAAATTTAGTAAAAGTTGCCAGATATGGCGAAAAAGTTGAACTCCATCCCGATGCTCTCGAACGAATTAAAAAGTGTCGTGCCATGCTTGAAGAAAAAATCCGGGCACACGAAATTATGTATGGCGTGAATACGGGAATAGGCGAATTTTCCGAAGTTGTCCTCAACGATGAACAGGTAAAAGAATTTCAGAAATATTTAATTTATAATCATTCCGCCGGCATTGGAGATCCCGCCCCCGTTGAATACGTTCGCGGTGCCATGGTTGGCAGAATTAACGTTCACGCCCACGGCAATTCAGGTTGCCGACCCGAAATCACTCTTACTCTTCTTGAGATGCTTAACAAAGGAGTTACTCCTGTTGTATGTCAAAAAGGGTCAGTGGGAGCTTGTGGCGATCTCGCTCCTATGTCTCAGGTCGCACTCCTGATGATGGGAGAGGGAGAAGCTTATTTCAAAGGGGAAAGACTCCCCGGCAAAGCCGCCTTCGAAAAAGCCGGCATTCCTGTCCCTGGTCTTCAGGCTCGCGACGGACTAGCAACTATTAACGGCTCTAATCTCCTTACCGCCATGAGCGCTATACATCTTTATGACATAAACCGCTGGCTCAAGCAGTCCGAAATTGCTGCGGCTATGACCCTCGAAGCCCTCCTCGCTAACTTAAAACCTTACGACGAACGGCTTCATAAAATTCGCGGATTTAACGGTGCTGTCAGAAGTGCCCGTGCAATTATGAAATGTATCGCCGGAAGTGATCTCCAGACAGGTAAATTGAAAATCAAAGTGCAGGATGCTTACTCAATGCGCTCAACCCCGCAGGTAGTCGGTGCCGCTCACGATGCCCTTGCTTATGCAAAATCACAGGTGGAAATCGAACTCAACGGAGTAGGGGATAACCCAATCTTTCTTCCCGAAGACAAAGTCACCCTCACCGGTGCTAACTTCCAGGGGTCCCCCGTCTCTCTTCCTATGGATATGGTCAGCGCCGCACTGACAATGGTTAACGTCCTTTCCGAAAGAAGATTGAACAGACTCCTCAACCCCGCTCTCAGTGTCGGTCTCCCGGCATTCCTCACCAAAGGCGCCGGTATGTTTTCAGGTCTTATGCTTAGCCAGTACACTGCAGATACCCTCATTGTCGAGCAACGCATTCTCTCAGTTCCAGCCTCCATTCAGTCTATACCCGCTGCGGCAGACCAGGAAGACTTTGTTTCAATGGGTATGAATACCGCCATTAAAAACGGTCAGATTCTCGATAACGCCTATGGTGTTCTCGGAATAGAATTTATTGCTGCTGCTCAGGCACTTGATTTCAGGGAATTCGAAAACGGTCTCGGCGTTAAAACCGCAAAACAGGTTATACGCAAATACGTGGATCATCTTGATATCGATCGCCCCCTCTATCCCGACCATACAAGAATGAAAGAAGTAGTAAAATCATGTGAAATCCTCGAGGCAGTAGAAGCCGCAGTCGGTTCCTTAGAATAAAATTATCCTCAAAGCGGGGCTCCCACGCCCCGCTTTTTCGTTCTCGCATCAACTCAACAGATTATTCGTAAATCTGAAGTCTTTTATCTTCTCCCAATTCCGCCTTTTTAATTAAACCTCATTATTAAGCCGGATAGCAATGATTTGGCCCCTCATCCGATAGGGATTCTTGAACAGTTCGGGAGGTAGATTTGATTCTTTAGCAAAATATTTCTTGTAGGAAATATCAGAATAAATATATAGCTTGCATTTGTTGATTTTATAAAAATTCAACGAGCTTGTTCTATGTGTGTGAAATCAAGATTAGCATTGTACATAAATGTAAAGGATGATATACCAAATCACCTCGAGAGTCCGAGATACACCCTCCTCCTCCACACACTTTTCCTGAAAATTAAGAAAAAACAACGTTAATAGACTGAACGTTTTAGTTATTTAATAATTATGAAAGGAAACTCAATATGAGAACAACTACTGCTTTTCTAATCCTTTTCTCATTACAGCTTTTTGCAGGCATTGGATCAAGTGCATCAGCCGTAAGTCCTTTACCCGTTGAACTTATCTCCTTTACCGCAAATCTAAACGGAAGTAATGTTGAGCTTCGCTGGGTAACAGCAACTGAAGTTAACAACTTCGGATTTTCAGTAGAGACTTGCCACGACAAATCTCAGCTATGGGAAACTGTCGGTTTTATACCCGGTTCCGGCAACAGCAATTCTCCCAAAGAATATTCCTTTACCGATCATCTCAAACTCAACCTTGATCACACTCTCTTCTATCGCCTTAAACAAATTGATAACAATGGCAAGTTTGAGTATTCTAAAGTACTTGAGATCTCAACGGACATTCAGCTTTTAACTTTCAAACTTCAACAGAATCATCCTAATCCCTTTAATCCCTCAACCATTATAACTTATTCCATCCCGGCTTCTTCATATGTAATAGTAGAAGTCTATAACGTATTAGGAAAACTTATAACTACTCTTGTGAATAAAAATCAGGATCCCGGAAGTTATAAAGTCAGTTTTGATGCCCGGGGCTTAAGCAACGGTATTTATTATTACCGGATTCAGGCCGGCACATTCACTGAAACAAAAAAAATGTTATTATTAAAATAGACGGAGTGAAAAATGAAACATATACGAATACTTTCCTGCATAGCCATAATTGTTTTATTAACTTCACAATTATCGGCACAAAACAATCCGGTTGTTTCAAATGTGGCATTCGGAATTGTCGGAACAACTGTAACAGTAACTTACGACGTTGCTGATGCACAACAATCCTCTGTCACTGTTTATATGAAAGTGTCAAGTGATGGGGGAGCCACCTGGATGTATGATTACGGTACTGCAACGGGGGCAATCGGAACTAATGTTACTACGGGTATTGGTAAAACAATAACTTGGACCTATAGCGGTCCTCAGAATAATAACTTTCAAATTATGATATCTGCAAATGATGAAGTTGCCGGTGGGGATCCCTGCCCGGGGTTAGCTACTGTAGATTATTCCGGAAAAACATACAACACTATACTGATTGGTGACCAATGCTGGTTAAAGGAAAACCTTGACGTGGGAGTTATGATTAACAGTAGCGGAGATCAGACTAATAATGCAACCATAGAAAAATTCTGTTATAACAATCTTGCAGATAATTGTTTGACTTACGGCGGTTTATACCAGTGGGAAGAGACTATGCAGTACGTAACCACACCCGGCACACAAGGTATCTGTCCTCCCGGCTGGCATATCCCAACATATCAGGAATTTCAAATATTATACGCTGCTGTCGGAGGGGGCGCAAATGGTAATTTGTTGAAATCGGTTGGGCAAGGTACAGGTTCTGGGGCTGGCACAAACAAAAGCGGTTTTTCCGCTTTATTCTCCGGATATTTTCAGCCTCTTGATCGCTCATTCTACAATTTAATTGATCAGGTCGGTTTTTGGAGTTCAACATATAATGGGAGCAACGCATATCTTTTACATCTTTCAGGGACGCTTTCAACCTTATATTTAATAGGTGAAACGACAAATTGGACGCAAGGTAGAAGCGTTCGTTGCTTAAAGAATTAACAAGAATCAGTATAGAATTATAAAATTTGGTAAGATAAACAAAATAAAATGGCAGAAAGAAACGTGTAAATTTTATACTCCATAAATTTTGCTGCTATTAGTAAAACAAAATTATTCTCAAAGTGAAACTCCTCGGTTTTCTTTGCTGGGCTGTGGTGGATTCCGCTTTCTGGTTTTGAAAGCTATGCGAATGTCAAGGTATTCTTGTCCATCAGTTTTTCTAAAACAAATCCTCCCTTATTATCAATAATATTGCATTCTGTGGCACAATCAGCAGTTTTTCTTTCTCAAACTCAAGTTCAAAAGCATCTTTCTTCAAAAACAATGCAAGATCCCCCTCCTTTGCCTGCAGGGGTATGTACTTTACCGGCTCCCTCTGCTCTTTCCAGCTCTCCTCTTCAACAACTGTCGGTATCGGCCACCCCGGTCCCACCTTTATAATATATCCGCTCTGGATTTTTTCTTTTTCCTTCACTCCCGGTGGCAGGTATAATCCGCTGTCTGTTTTTTGGTTGATTTCTGTCGGTCTGATTAATATCTTATCTCCAACAACAATTAGCTTGTGAAGATTGTTAAGTAAAGATGTCATTCTATATCCTAAAAAATTAAAAAGTTCAATACCATATATATAAAATTTAATTGTAACAATCCAAAACTGATTCCGCTCAACAGATCATATTTTCTTGTTTCCTCCAGAAATCTCTCTTCTCCACTGGAAATATAGTTGTCATACTTTTTATCCGCCTCAATCTTTAAATATGCCGCCGTCCCGCCAAGTATTACTACTCCTGCTAATAACCATCTGAATTCGCCGGAACTTATATAATTATCCTTTTTTCGGAAATTCGCAAGCAAGTCTGTCTTATTCTCATCTTTAGAAAAGGGTTTTATCCTCAATCTGTGAGAATATTTAATCTCGTTATATCTGTAGATATTCGTCGTATCATCATCATTCACTATCAGCGTGTCTGAGAAGAAAGGCGAATCCCATTCTTCAGCATTTAGCACTATCCGCAGTGTGTTCTTTCCTTTGTTAAGAAAAACGTCTTCACCGCTTTTTATGGTTACGCTTTCATTTATAATTATTCTCGACTCCGGTTGAGATTTCTCAAATATAATTATTGATTTACAGTTCTGCCCCCATAAGGCGGAATATCCAAAAAACAGCACGATTATTATATTAATAAGTATCATAACAATTTATTATCCCGTCATCTATCCCGATAAACAATTTCTTCTTATAAAAAATAGGAGTTACTTTTACTCTTCCTTCAAAACTCATTTTGACATTTATTCTTCCCCTCTCTTTTTCGACAATAAATAAATGTTTGTTTAGGTCCGGAATTACAATTCTGCTTTTGGTAACGAGAGGTGAGGCGTTTAATATCCCTTCGGTATTCACCACCCATTTTATCTCCAAAGTATTCTTATCAATTGCATAAAATTTCCCGCTCAATCCTCCGATATAAATATTCTTCTCGTCCGCAACCAGTGTCATCTTGAATTTTTCATTCAGCTCCTTTACATTTATTACCCTTTTTTGTAGCAGGTCAAAAGAGTAAATCTTCCCATGATAGTCCGTAAAATATAGAATGTCACTCTCAATTGCTCCGTTATTTAATGGTCCTTCACTTACTTGATATGTTCGTAAAGTAATCCCGCTGTTTACATCTATAAAAACAACTTCCCCCTTTTCACTCAGTAAAATTATCTCATCTCCCATTGCTAAAAGATTGCTGCTGGTGTAATGCTCACTCTTTACTCCAAAGATTTTTTCTCCTCTCATCCCGTACTTGTAGATAATCGCTTCATTAGTAATAAAAACCACCCCGTTATTTAATAATAGCAATTCAGTCACAACTTTCCCCTCAATTTTAGTGGAATACCTTTCTTTCGCTATTGGAAGATCGTAAAATATCAGATCAGTATAATCTCGGTTCCTTGGCATGGACAAAAATACAAGCGTGTTATTTAATATCACCGGATTTGCTTTAATAATACCTTTATAATCCAAAAATCCCTTCGTCTCTCCGGTTTCATAATTAAAACAATATATTCTGCCCGATAAATCACTTACAAATATATACTTATCTGCCGCAACTATACTTCCATTTCTATACCCTCCCTTTGTAGAAGTAGACCACCGGAGCACTAAACTATCCCCCGGTTCTTCTTCTATATAGAAATTTCTCTTTCCGGTAATTCCAAACTGATTAATATCTGTAGACCTTGGAACAAAATCCAGTTTTATGAATGAAGATGTACATCCCGCATTCAGGATTGATAAAAAAATAAGCAGGTTGATCAGCTTTTTCATCAGAAATCCCACCCGAAGAAAAACTGATAAAACAATCCTTCCTGCAATTGCCTGAAGTTATTCTCTATCTTCTTTCCCACGTCATACCTGAAACATATCACATTAAAAATGTTTATTCTTACCCCTCCTCCAAAACTCCCTAACGTTTGCTTGTATTCTTTGTCCCAGGCACTCCCCATATCATAAAATAAAGCTCCTCTTATACCAAAAAAACCAATATCAACTATCGGAAGTTTTATCCTTATCTCATCTATTAGTGGAAAACGCAATTCCATAGAAGAAATCCACATCTTCTCTCCTCTTATGGACCAACGTGTCCATCCTCTCAAATCCCAACTCCCCCCCATAAAATATCTTCTCGCCTCTTTCCCGTGATTATAATAAAATGATCCCCTTAATGCAATAGCACTCCTCCGCGATATTCTTATGTACTCTCTGTAATCACCAATTACTGAAAAATAATTAACATTACTATATTTTACGTCACTGGTATACGCCAGCAATAATCTTATTCTCTTTCCGTCAATCGGTCCGCTGGAGGCCCATAACGAATTGTCAAATACATAAGAGATACTATTACTCCAGAGTACCGCTTTTCTGTCCGGCAGATTAGTTGTGATTTGTTTGTCGGAATTTGCTATGGTTAATCCCGCTTCAATTCTGTCAAACTTTGAAAGCGGAAAGTTGAGCATACCGGTAGCCCCAATGCTTCTCTCAAAAAAATATTCTTCCGATTCTTGTATATCATACCTCCTCCCCCTGAAGTGAAATACTCCGAAACCATAATTCGTTCTTTGTCCCAGATTAAATTTGGTTAATGCTATATTAAAACTCCTTAAAAAATCACTCTGAACCTCGGCTGTATTATACAGCATAAAAAAGTAATTGTCATCTCCAAGCAAATCACTTACTGAAAACAAAGCCCCCCCTCGTGTTCCGTAAATTGGATCAGTTGTTACCTGTCCCGCTGCATAATCCAGTGTGTACTCCCTTTCGTACTCTGCTTTCTTTGGCTCGGTTTCACCCGTATATGGTTTCTCCCTCCATCTCGGCGCTGTAACAATATTACTGTATTGAATATTGCTCCCCTCTCCACTGTCAATTTCAACTATTTTGTATTTATAAACAGAAAACTCAAAATCTTCAAAACCCCCACATATTAACTCCGATTTACTTGTAAACACCGGATTAAATACACTTGATATAAAGTTTGTTACTCTTATCAGTTGCTTTTCGCCTTTTTCGTCTCTCCTTACTTCCCATATATTCTGTGTGCCGTCTATATCCGCCGTACATATTAACGTATTCTCCTCCGTCGATAACGCGGGCGCTTCAACATTTGCTCTGATATTTGTAATGTACTTAATCTGGTTACTGTCAGGGTCTATGCTGAACAAATTATAATATCTCTCATTCTCGCCGGCTGTCCGGTCCGATGAAAACACTACCTTATTCCCCATAAATATCGGGTCTTTATCATGGTAATAATCGTGTGTTAGTCTTCTCAGATTGCCCATTGATAAATCAAGCACATATATATCGCTGTAACCGTTTTTGTCTGTTGCTTCAAAAACCAGTTTATCACCATTCTCGCTAAAACTTGGCGCACTGATAGTAATCAGATTCTCGTCCCTGTAACTTCTTCTTATTTTCTTATCCTCCGTTGAATAAAAATGAATAACATCTTCCCCCCCCGATTTTGTAATAAAAGCGATTTCCCCCTTTTTTGAAATCGCAATAGAGGGCTGCATTAGGTGGAATGCCTCCAGCATCTCCTCTTTCTCTCCCTGCAACACAAGTTCGGGTATTATTTCTTTATTACCAACCTCCTCCTCTTTTATCATATATATAGAAGCATACCCTGAATAATTCCCAATATAATAAATCTCTCCTTTTCCTTCCGGAACGCCGGGCTTTCTGAAATATACCGGATAATTCGCATACCCTTCTTTTGTCAATTTTCGGCTGTCCTTGGTTATGGGGTCAAATTTACTCATAAGTGGAAAATATCTCTTTTTGAGCGAATTTGTCCAGGTTTTATCAATCTCGTCCATGTTTTTACCAAGCGTGACTTCCACTATTTTTTCAAAATCACTATCCATCCAGAGGTTTTCCATAAGCAGCATTATCTTGTGCCTTCCAAAATGCTCTTCAACAAATCTTAGAAAAGCCTCCCCCTCTTTATACATTAAATAAGTCCCGTTTATTGAAAAAATTCCCCTGATTCCGGTGAATCTATTGTTTATTACTGCATCTCTTAATACCATCTCGGATTGCATATCCCATTTATTGGAAAAATACTCCGCCATTCCTTCTATAAACCATAGCGGGGGCATTAAGTCAGAAGTTAGTCTGTGGTCCTTGATTATCCTGAAGAGTTTATTCATCATAAAAACATGCACCAGTTCATGCGTAATTACATGCCTGAATCTCGCTAGCGATCCGTCAAACGGTATTACCACCCTCCATTTCATAAATTCAAAAAATCCCCCTACTCCTTCGGGTATGAAACCTGGCGTTGTGTTAGTCTGCTGAAAATGGTTGCTGGTATTATAAAAAATCAATGGTATTCGGCGGGTAATTATATTATCAAACTCTGCTTTCCCCTTGTAATAAGCCTCTTCTGCATAAGTCCCCCCGATTTCTGCAATTTCGTTCATTCCTTCGTAATAATATATGTCAAAATGCTTGGTATGCATTACTTCCCACTCGAATTCATCATACTGCACTTTATTCCTTCCGAAAAAATAAAACTGCGCCGGTAAATTCGACCATAAAACAATCACTAAGCAAAGTAGTTTTAATGGCATTTTGTCAATCAATTTATATTCTCAATTTATTAATTTATTCTCTCAGTTGCAACTTATATTCCCCTCCCCTCAAATTCCCCTCTGAATTAGTTCAAAAGTATCTTACAGATGTGACCAAAATCAACCGTTTTACCGTTTTTTTTACCAAAACTAAAATAAGTGAAATTTTTTCTTGACTCTTACTTATCTTTTTACTAATTTAAACTTGTGTACTGCTGCTATTTTTGAAAATAACACGATTTCATCATTTTTTGGGAGATCATAAATGAAAAAACTAACTTACTTTTTACTCTTTCTTCTCTTCTCTATTACCCTCCTCCCGCAGGATGGAGGTGTTTTGTATCCAGGATATACAAATTTACGCTTTAAAGGTAAGATTAATGGAACTCTTCAAAACGAGTCTTTTATTTATCTTGGAATTAAAGCCACTCCCGGTGATAGCGGATATGTTGCGGGAACCGGCCCGGTTCCCGGTCTCTTTGATGTCCGCTTTGTTCCTAATAATTTAACTTATGTAGTTAGAGGCGTTACTAACCCCGCAAACTACATTGGTATTCAGGAACATCGAATAAGGGTATTAGCTCCCGCTTCTTATGATACAATTGATTTGCACTACAATATCCCCGATTTCATTTGTATTGAAATTAGGGATGTTGCTACTGGCAATCTATTAATCACTATCAGAGATGCTGGTATTTGGCAAGTCCCTCAACCTTTTACTCAAAAAGACTTGGACTTAAAAGTCATTTATAACATTCGTCCCATTCAAGCTTCAACCCTATTGAGTCCTCTGAATGACGCCTGCTTGTTTAATCCTGTTCAACTGGAATGGAATTATACCGGGACATTATACATACAGGATTGTTATCCCGTTATCAGAAGACTGCAGCTCGCAACAGACGTTAATTTTACTAACTTAATTAAAAATGATCCGAACGCAGTCAGTCCCTATCCAATTACTCCCGATTTGGCCCCCGGAACTTATTATTGGAGAGTTATTAGTTACAGGACGAGAGGTCTTACAATTCTTGATACAGCTATCTCAGCAGTTAGAAGATTTACTATTGCTAATTCCTCTAACTTCGGTTTGCTGACCCCTCTTAACGGTGCTATCTGCGTTGAACTCAAACCAACCTTCACTTGGGGTCCCGTTGCAGGTTGTACTCCTTCGGCTATAAAATATCAAATTCAGGTTTTCCAGGGTTCAAACACCACCCCAGTTATTAATATCAGTAATTTAACCACAACATCATATACTTCTTCAACCACTCTGCTTCAGAATACGCTGTATAGATGGAAAGTTACTGCCACCGCACAAGGCGGAACTCCAATCGCTACCCAGGAATTTACCTTTACCACCGGCGGTGTCCCTGCAAAAGTTCTTCTTACTATGCCGGTTAACAATGCAACCGGAGTTACGCTTACCCCCACTCTGGACTGGCAGTCTCTCGTTGGTTGCACTCCTGCATGGTACTACGGAGTTGTGGCAAGGGATTCATTGTTCAATACTATTGTTGATACATTCACTACCGCTGTCGGCATTAATACACATAAAATACCACAAGGTAAATTGATTCAGAATACTCGCTACTATTGGAAGATTACAGCAATAAATATCTTCGGAGCTGGTACAGCTTCCAGTACCTGGAACTTTACCACGGGCTTTGGTCCTCAGGTTGTTAACCTTGTCACTCCTGCTAACGGAGATACCTGTACATCAATTACCCCCGTCTTCGTATGGCAACCGGTTCCTGGAACCCCGCCTGTAAAATATACTTTTATTTTAGCAGATAATCAGAACTTTGTTAACCCGATTTGGTTTGTAGTTGATACTACTGTTACATCAGTTGCCCCCCCTGTTCAGTTGCAGATTAACAAGCTGTACTACTGGCTTGTAACTGCTCAGAATGCTTTTGGACAGTCAACATCAATCACCTACATTTTCAGAACAGGTAATGTTCCTACCGCGGCTACAATCAATGCCCCGCTTAACAACGCAACCTGTCTGGTTAAACCAATCGCTTTCTCATGGGTTCGCGGTACTGGATGTGCCCCGCTAAGATCTGTTCTCCAGATATCAACAAATTCTGCCTTTACTGGAATTGTTTTCGAACAGAATATTCTTTTTGGCACGTCATTTAATCTTCCCGCTTCAGATACAACCCTGAAAAAAGGAACAACCTATTACTGGCGCATCAGAATGGTTAATAATTTTGGTGGAACTGCTTCATCTGTACGTTCCTTTACTCTTGGCATTGAACCGGCTAAAATTAATCTCCAGAGTATTGCTAATAATACCACTTGCGCACCCGTGAAACCGGTATTTAATTGGCAACCAGTTTCTAATTGTCCCCCAATTACTTATAAACTGCAGGTATCCTCAAATCAAGGATTTACTGGTACTCTCGTATTGGATACTACCATGAGTGCTTACTCTTACTCAATGTGGAAACCTCTGAATGAAAGTGCTGTTTACTTCTGGCGGGTAAGAGGAACTAACTCCATAGGCGCTGGTCCTTGGTCAGATATCTGGACATTTACTACCGGCGGTAAACCTTCAAAGGTTGCCCTCGCACTTCCTTTGAATAACGAAGTCATTTGCACAGGTAATTCTGTTACTCTTAAATGGTTCAAAGCCATTTCTTGTGCATCACCAACTTATAGACTTCAAATAAATAAAAATAGTCCAACTGGAACTTTGGTTAAGGATACAACCCTCACGGATACTCTCTTTACTTGGACATTTACTCCGCTTGATTCCTTCTATTGGAAAGTAACTGCCTCTAATTCATTTGGCGCTGGTACTCCTTCTGATCTTTGGAAGTTCAAAATGTGTGCTACTCCGCAGACACCTCAGCTCGTTAGCCCGTGTCAGCAGAATAATATTAATAACGCTCCGGTTCAGTTTATCTGGAGAAAAGCTCAGTATGCTACACATTATATATTCAGACTATATCAGAATCTGAATCCTGTCCCGTTTATTGCCACAACCCTTACGGATACAATTTACACCGCTGCACAAATACCTATGTGCACACAGTTCACTTGGACAGTAGCTGCATATAATCCTTATGACACAAGCGCTACATCAACATGCACATTCTCAACTTCTTGTCCGCCAATGCATGGTAACCTCTGGCTCATAGATCACCCGGTTGGGCAGCCCGTCGTTGCAGATACATTTAAACTTACTTTCGGTATTGATGCTAATGCTTCTGATGGACTCGACTTAACTTTCGGTGAGTTTAACGCTACAGTTATCCCGGCACCTATTAGCGGTTTCTTCCAGCTCCCCGTTGCCGGAAATCTTAGATCATTTATCGAATTTAGGGATACCGCAGATTATATCGTCTGGAGATATAAATTTACTCCTAAAAAATACCCCATGCTGATATATTGGGATCTTAACACTCTCCCGACTGATGGCGACTTCACTATGCGTGGATTCAATAATCCTAATGTCGGCAACATTAACATGAGAACTGTTAATTACTTTAATGTAACTGATACAACTGTAAAAGAACTCGAAATTGTCTATAGCAAGCGACTATGCGTTGATTGCGATCTTAGACACGGCTTCCAGTTCGTATCAGTCCCTCTGCGTCTCGATAAAATGAAAAATTACCAGAACACATTCACAAATGCTGCACTAAATCTCTATGTCTGGGATCCTACCGCAGTTGGTGGTGCTGGTAACTATTACCTCCTCGACACTAATTATGTCATGCAGAACGGTGCCGGTTACCTCCTCTTTATGAATATTCCTGCTCCTCCTTATACCAAAACCGTTCAGCTTTGTGGACTCAGAGTTCCCGATACTACCAAGATTTATCTGAATCAGGGTTGGAACTTGTTCGGTATATTCAATCGTCCGGTCCTTCTTGGAAAACTTAAACCATCAACCACTAATCTTCTTAGCACAGGACTCTTCTATAAATACTTTGACTCACAATCCGGACAGGTTTACGATCCCGTCGCCACCTCCTTCGATCCTGCTGTCGGTTACTGGGTAAAAGCTAATACCTCTGGATATCTCTATATCGACAATACTTTGGTAACCAATAATGATGCTACTCTGCACGCTCAGGTTACTCTCAAAGTTCAAGATAACTGGGGCAAACTCGTTGTCACAAATCCCGATAACCTCGTCAGAAATCTCTATATAAAGACTGACGATAATAAGGACGTATTCGAACTGCCTCCGGCACTTCCGTCGCAGGTCTTTGATGCTCGATTTGCTGACGATACTTATGCTCAGAATCTTGATAAACCCCAGAGGATAAGAATTAACGGAAACAAATTCCCGATTACTCTCAAGGCTGATGGTATTGACCTTGAAATTCGCGATGCCCAGTCCAACGGAAAGAACCTTAAAGTCTCCCTTCGAAACGGCGAGTCCTTTACTCTTTCCAATGCTTCGTTCACCGAACTCCTGATTTCCAAACTCGATGTTCCTACTGAGTTTGCTCTGTCACAGAACTACCCGAACCCCTTCAACCCAACCACCATGATTAAGTTCGGTATTCCTGTTGACTCTAAAGTCACTCTTAAGGTATTCGATATGCTTGGTCAGGAAGTTAAGGAAGTCTTCTCCGGCGAAATTAAGACTGGCTGGCATGAAATTGAATTCAATGCAACAGGCTTGGCTACCGGTATGTATATTTACAGAATAGAAGCAAAGGGAGTTAATGGTCAGGACTTCTTCTCAACAAAGAAAATGCTCCTCATAAAGTAGTTAGTTAGACAATACCTCCCAAAGGTAAGGATGCGGTTCGCCGCATCCTTTTTTTTATCCTTACCCTGCAAAAACCTCCTCGTTTATTCAATAAATCTCCGAATTCCTTCCTGCGCACCCACGTCGATGACATTGGAATTAATCCGCAAATCCATAAATACCGCCACCTTACCCCAAAATCCTTCTTATATTATCCCTCCATTACTGTAAAGCCGTGGTAAAGCCGTGGTAAAGCCGTACTAAAGCCGTGGTAAAGCCGTGCTTAAGACCTCATAAGCCCACTTCTCAAACCCCTCTCGGTCCCCCAAAAAGACCGGTTTACCAGGGCAAATCTAAACTTATCCCCTAATCCCGGTCTTCCGATACCACATCTTTTTCTTTTTTTCTCTTTGGTCTCGCTTAATATCCGAATTTTCTTTATATTTGAACCGCTTTTTTAATAAACTGAAACTCGGTTAATCTGCAGTTCCTGGTTTTCAGGGATTTTGCAACTTCAGGATTTTGTAAGCAACTTTATTAATACTTATAACTAATAACAGGAAAAATAATTTACATCTTTCACTAAAATGAGTTTTTACCCTCAACCCTATAAATATCAGTGCGGACCATTTGCTCTTAAATATGCCCTCGTTATGCTTGGACAATTTAAAGATGAAAAAGAAATTAGCCTTAAAGCAGGCAGCAGTTGGTGGTATGGAACAGATGAAATCGGCCTTGCCAAAGCAGCTCGTAGTAATAAATGCAAAATGAAACATTTCAAAAGTGAAAAAAAAGATGAAGCACTCCGCATTCTGATTAATCACTTAAAAGAAGGATACCCCTCCATTCTTAGCGTTGAAAATTGGGAACATTGGTTGACTGTTATAAGCTATCACAAGAATAAATTCATTGCCATAGATAGCGACCTCGATAAAGTTATTGTGATTTATTCCCCTAACCAGCTGCTTAAACGCTGGAAATATTCTGACTCTGATTCCGGCGAGGTAAGCTACGATGGCTATGCAGTTATTCCCAAATACAAAGTTCGCACCAAAGCCCACTTCTCCCTTGAACAGGCCAGATATGTCATGCGCGAATCAAATCGTGAACTTGCTGAAAAATGGGATAAGTATTTTAACGACCTCATCAACATCTGTAAACCGATGAATGGCTATCTCCAGCGGACTATCTCATTTGCTGAGTTCCTTCGACGATATGAAAAACTCCTCGTTACCCAAACTGCTAATTGGCACGGTAGCCCAACATATCCCGAACTTAAAAAGATACTTAAATATATGCGCTTCGTTGCCGAGGTATACGATTTGGTCATTTCAATTAAAGATCAGAAAAAAACCCTGGTGGATATCGCTCTTCTTCTTATGATGTACTCCTGCGGTAAATACGGAATGGATAAAATATATTAACAATTTGCATATTATTATGAAACAAAACTGGGAAGAAAGATACGGCAGTTCGGATTACGTCTATGGAGTCGAGCCAAACGATTACTTCCGCCAGGAATTATCCAAACTCAAACCCGGAATGCTCCTCCTGCTAGGGGAGGGAGAAGGCAGAAATGCAACTTTCGCATCCAAGAATGGCTGGTCTGTCGACGCTGTCGACTGGAGTGAGGAGGCTCGCAATAAGGCACATCGCCTCTCACGCTCACATAACGTCATCTTTAATTATATTGTGGCAGATATTACCCAATATACCCCCGATACCGAAAAGTTTGATGCAGTTGCATTGATTTATATCCACTTGCCTGAGTACGAAAGACAAGAACTATTTAAGAAAATTTTCAATGCCCTCAAACCTGGTGGAAAACTCATCTTGGAAGCTTTCGATATTGACCAGATCAAATATAAATCCGGTGGACCCTCTTCCCCTGATTTACTTTACTCTCTCGAAGATATTGTGGAACTATGTATCGATTACAACTTTGACAACTTCAGCAAGGAAGTTATTCAACTTTCAGAAGGCAGGTTGCATAAAGGTGATGCAGCGGTTATCCGCTTTACCGGAACCAAACCCTGACTTATGATTAAAAATAAAAAATGAAAGTACTATTCTTTACATATTATTGGCCCCCCTCTGGTAAGGCATCTCTTCATTTACCCTTGAAGATTATTAAGTACTTTCCCGACTTTGAAATTGAACCTATTGTGGTTACGGTAAAGAACGATGGGTTTAGTCGTCGCGATGAATCCCTCTTGCGCGAAGTCTCCCCATCCTTGCCCGTCTTCAAAACTAAAGTACTGGAACCTTTTGGAATTTATAAGAAATTCCTTGGGAAAAAAGATGATGATGAACTTGTTCCATCAGATACAATCTCTAAGGAAAACAAGTCTCTCCGTCACCGTATCTCCGTTTGGATAAGAATGAACCTCTTTATCCCCGATGCACGTGTTGGATGGTACCCCTTTGCCGTAAAAAAAGGGAAAGAACTTATTAAACAATTTAATCCCGATGCAATAATCACACTTGGTCCCCCCCATTCCACACATTTAATCGGTTTGCGTCTCAGTAAAAAATTCCGGCTCCCCCACATCCCCCTTTTTATCGATCCCTGGGTGGATATTGTTTACTATGCTGGCTTCAAAAGAAATTTCATAACCCTCGCATTCGACAACTATCTCGAAAAGCAGGTACTCCTTAATTCAAGGAAAGTAATGTTTGTTACAGAAACAATGAAGTCTGATTACCTCAAAAAATTCCCTGCACTTGACTCCAAATCACACATCCTTTATTGGGGTTATAGCGAGGATGAGTTCTCCGGCTTTGCATCAACCTCTCCTCCCGAAGAGACTATCGTTCACGCGGGGAATATCTTCGACTACCAAAATCCCCCCAATCTGTGGAAAGAAATCAAAAAACTTAACGACAACAATAGAAAAATAAATCTAAAATTTATTGGTACAGTCAGTCCCCTCATTCGTAAGGAAATAGAAGACAACGGACTTGGTAATGTCACCAGTTATCTGGGTTTTCTTCCTTATAAACAGATGCTCGCAGAACTTCACCGCGCTTCATATCTGCTCGTCTGTGCCTCCGAAAAACGGCACCTCCCCGGAAAACTCTTCGAATATCTACGCGTGGGCAAACCTGTTTTAGCATTCGGTGATGACAATAAGGAAGTTGAACAAATTCTCTTAAAGGCAAACGCAGGAATGATTTTCGGTTATAATGATGACGTCTCCCCCTTCTTTTCTGCAACTGATCGCTTCCATACCAATTATGAAGTGATAAAGAATTTCGACAGAAAACAGTCAACGGCATTTTTCTCTCAGCTTCTTAAGGAAATAAGATGATAAAGAAATCCGGAATAAATAAAATTCTTATCATCAAATTAAAAGGTATCGGCGACGTTGTCCTTTCAACCATAGTCCTCAAAAATCTTAAGACGGATTTTCCGGAAGCGGCAATAGACTTCCTTACCGAACCACCCAGCGTCCTTGTTCTTGAGGGACTTCCCCAGATAAATAAAATACTCCTATTTCGCAAGAAAGAAAAACTGAGCGGGTTAAGGACTATTTTGGAAGTCATGAAAAACAGATATGATTTGATAATTGATTTTTACTCTAACCCAAGAACGGCACTGATTACCCTTCTTAGCCTTGCAAAATACCGGGCTGGTTTTCCCTATCGCGGAAGGAAATATGCTTATAACCTTTTCGGTCCTTCTGAAAGGGGTGTGCACCACTCCGCTGATCTTCACCTCGAATTTCTTAAATCAATTCAGATATATGCTCAGGAAAAAGAACTTCTCTTTCCCCTCAGTCAGGAAAGTAAAAAGTTTGCCGTGGATTATTTTAACCACACATTTTCTCCGGATGACTTTGTAGTTGCAATCAGTCCCTCAGGTGGCTGGGAATCTAAAAAATGCCCGCCGGAAGTATTTTCCCAAATAGCTGAAAAATTAATCGGGAAATTCAGAGCTAAAATTCTCATCATTTGGGGACCGGAGGATTATGATGAAGCTGTTAAAATAAAAGATGGTATTGCAGAAAATCTTATCTCGTCCGTATTTCTCGCACCCCGGACTACCGTGCTTCAGTCGGCAGCCATTATCTCCCTGTGCTCGGTTATGATCTCAAACGATAGCGGACCTATGCACATCGCTTCAGCCCTGAAAACTCCTATACTTGGATTGTTCGGTCCCACCAGCCCTTTTATGCATGGACCTTATGGTTCTGCCAACGGTTGGGTCAGGCATGATCAACTTGACTGTATTGAATGCAATCTTTTAACATGTCCTATAAATAAAAAATGCTTTTATGACTTACCCATTCTAAAAATAATTGATAAATTTGAGTTGCTGATAAAAGAAATTATTCCTAAATGAAAAAAGTCGAAATATTCTTCAGAAAATTCCTCCTCAAACTCCTCATCCTCCTGAACAGTGCGGATAAGAAGCCGGGTAAGGTGAATCTTTCTAAAGACTCAAAAGTATTGTTCATAAGATTGAATCGTATCGGGGATGCACTGGTTACCACCCCCCTCATTTACGCAGTTAAAAATGAAATTGGTTGCCGGGTCTTTGTTCTTGCTGACGCTAAAAACTATTTTGTCTTCAATAGCCCGAAATTAGCAGACGAAATATTGATTTTTGAAAAAGGCTTTTTCCCATTGTGGGACTTGATTAGAAAAGTCAACAAACTGAAATTCGATGCGGTTATTGATTTGCACGATGATGTGTCAACAACCGTAAGCTATCTGCTCGCTTATATCAGAGTACCTAACAAAATTGGCTTGCAAAAAGAAAACTCCAAACTCTACACAAATACGGTTCCCAGACTCGACTCTAGGAAACACCATGTCATTGAAAGAGTCATGAATCTCTCTTCCATAATTAATCTTAACGGATTTAGTCAGGATATTAATATAAAATATTTCCCGGTTCAGGGAGCACTCCGGAAAGTCGATTCGTTTATTCAGAATAATTATCCATCGAAAAAATTCATCGTTGGTATTAATATCTCCGCCGGAAGCGATGCTCGTTTCTGGGGAATCGAAAATTTCCGGAAACTTACAAACTTGTTGAAAAATTACCCGGTGGACTATCTGATTCTCTCCTCCACCCGTGACCTTAATCATGCTTTCCAGATTTCTCATGATAAAAAGAAGATTTTCTATTCCCCTTCTTTTGATGAGTTTACATGTATTATATCGAAAATTGATCTTCTCTTCTCTCCGGATACGTCCACTATTCATCTTGCATCTTTATATAAAAAACCCGTTTTCGGACTTTATGTACAATACAACACGGATGATATTATCTGGTATCCCTACAGATCAGATTATGAAACCGTTGTAACCAAGGAACCAACTCTCGAAAACATCTCCTTTGAGAGCGTTTTAGAAAAATTTATTCCATTTTTAGAAAAACAACTTAGACAAAAATGATCCAATTAAATCCTTTTTCATTAGCAGCAAGAATTAAAAGACCATTGATTCTTGATGGTGCAACTGGCAGCATTCTTCAAAAAAGAATCGGTATTGATAAATCACCTCTCTGGACCTCCGAATATAACATTACTTATCCTGAGGAAGTCCTCAGACTTCATTCCGAGTATATAGAATCGGGTGCAGACATTATAACCACAAATACTTTCAGAACAAATCCCCTGGCAGTTAAACTCGCCGGTACTTCCAGATCATATAAACAATATCTTAACAAAGCAGTCAAGATTGCTCTGGAAGCTGCTGCCGGAACTCCGGTGCTGGTTGCTGGATCCAATCCCCCTGCTGAAGATTGTTATAAGGAAGATAGAACCATCTCTAATGATGAACTGATTGATAACCACAAAAAACATATTTCGGCTTTGATGGATGCAGGTTGTGATTTTGTCCTCAACGAGACGCAAAGTCACATGGATGAAATACGCATCATCCTCGAATTTTGCTCAAAAAAGGAAATTCCTTTTATTATCTGTTTATACCTGACCGATGAACTCAGACTTCTCAGCGGTGAACCTCTTCATGAAGTAACCGCGGAAATTAAACAATATAATCCTATGGCTGTTGGATTTAACTGTATTTTTGGACTGACCTTCGGAAAATTAGTAAATAAAGAAATTTTTAACTATAATTGGGGGTACTATTTAAATTGCGGTAGTGGCAATTTTACATATAAGGAAATTAAATGTGACCTCAGCCCCATAAACTATGCGGAGATTATTTCTGATTCGCTGAAATATGATCCTTCTTTCGTTGGCGGTTGTTGTGGTTCTTCACCCTCTCATATTAAAACCATTAGGAGGTTATTTAATGAAAAAAGTAACTATAAAATCTCAGGCAAAAATCAACTTCGGCCTGAACGTCGTTTCTAAAAGGGAAGATAATTATCACAATCTGGAAACTATTTTTTATCCGGTCTCTCTTTCGGATATAATGATCTTTGAAAAAAGTGATAATTTCTATTTCGAAACTGATTCTGAAGAATTGAATGCAACAATAGACTCAAATCTTATCTCACGTGCTGTAAGAGCACTTGAACAGGTTTCCCGGAAAAAGATGAACATAATAATCCACCTCCAGAAACATATACCCATAGGTGCGGGACTTGGAGGAGGGAGCTCTAACGCAGCAACTACACTTTTAGCTCTCAACGAATTGCTGCATCTGAATATAAGTAACGATAAAATCAGGGAACTGGCTCTCTCCTTGGGTTCGGACGTCCCCTTCTTTCTCAAACCCAAAACATCTTATGCTGAAGGAAGAGGTGAAATCCTTCACCGGATCCACTTCGAAATTCAGAAACCGGTGCTTATTGTGAATCCGATGATTCATATCTCATCCCGCTGGGCATATTCCAAAATAACTCCCAAACCCTCGGAGTTTAATCTGAAGACCCTGGATAAAAACAAGATAGTCAACTTCTCCGAACTGAAAGGAAAAGTCAAAAACGATTTTGAGGAAGCAGTCTTTATCGAGTATCCGGAGATAGCTGAACTCCATGGTAAACTTTATGAACTCGGTGCTGAGTTTGTTTTGTTATCCGGCAGCGGCTCATCATTATTTGCAATCTTTCCGGATATTCACAGTGCTCATTCTGCAAGCATGCAAATGCCCGAGAATTATTTTAAGTATATCGAAAATCCCGAAAAAGAGGAGTTTTAAGAATGTATAAATATGCCATATTTATTCTGTTAAGTCTGATATTCTTTTCTTGCTCATCAGTTAAAGAACTTAATTTTGTTAGCAGGGAAGGCTGGAATGCAGATACTCAAAAACCCTTTCCCAAGCATGTTCCGGAAAGGATAACAATACATCATGAGGGAACAATCTTCGATCCTTCTAAAGAGTCCGCCGCAGTTCATATTAAAAACGTACAAAAGTGGGGAATGAGTGAAGCAAGAAACTGGGCAGATATTCCGTATCATTTTATTATTGACTTTGACGGAAATGTGTTCGAAGGACGGAATGTTTTTACCGTAGGGGAGACTGCGACAGAGTATGACCCCACAGGTCATCTCCTGATAACTTGTCTGGGGAATTTTGAAGTACAGGAACTCCCTGAGGCTCAGTATAATGCACTGGTGGAGCTTATTGCACACTGCTGTGACAAATACCGGATTGCACCCGAAACAATGAAGGGGCATAAGGACTTCGCAAAAACCGATTGCCCGGGAAAGAACCTTTATTCATTTCTGCAAAACGGTAAATTGCTAGAGGATGTGAAAATCAGGTTGGCAGAAATTCAAAAGTAAACTAATCAAAAATAACTTTTATCAGGGGAGGGTTTCCCTTCTTAATTTATTTTAAAGGACTATAGATGAACATACCCCAAGTAATCGCAAAAGAATTAAACATTAAAGTTAACCAGGTGGAAGCTGTCATCACTCTTTTCGGCGAAGGAGCCACTATTCCGTTTATTGCACGTTATAGAAAAGAGCGAACCGATGGACTGGACGAGGAGATTTTAAGAGAAATAGAAGAACGACTGAATTACCTTACTCTGCTTGAAGAAAGAAAAGAAACCATACTTAAAACAATTGAAGAACAGGGAAAACTGACCCCTGAACTGGAAGGGAAAATCAGAGCGGCACTTAAACTTCAGGAACTTGAAGACCTCTACCTTCCTTATAAACCCAAGAGAAAAACCCGCGGTACTGTTGCAAAAGCTAAGGGACTTGAACCACTTGCTTTATTCATTCTCGGGAATCCGAAGTTTGAGGGGGATCTTAATGAGAAGGCTGCGGAATTTATCAATCCGGAATTGGGGGTTAACTCCTTTGAAGAGGCAATCGCGGGAGCTAAGGATATAATTGCCGAAATGATAAGCGATGATGCGAATGTAAGGGGAGTCCTGAGGGAATTTATTTCATCCGAAGGGATGATCAGCTCACTGAAAACCAAAGATAATGTGAATGAAGATAGTGCAAACGAGAAACTTAAAAGCAGGGAGACTAAGGATGTTTACAGAATATACTACGATTTCCGGATAGAAATCAGAAGAATAAAACCCTATCAGGTGTTAGCCCTTAACCGGGGGGAAGAAGAAAAGATCCTGAAAGTTGATGTCGTTACAGATGAAATAACCGCACACAGACTTATCAGAGAGACCTATTTCAAATACAGCGAAACGGTATTCGAAGAGCTATTGCAGACAGTTATTGAAGATTCCTACAAGCGGCTAATCTTCCCATCACTTGAAAGAGAAACAAGAAATAAACTTACCGAAACATCCGATTTGCATGCAATTGAGATATTTGCCGGAAACCTTAAGCAGTTGCTGCTCCAGCCCCCCTTGCTTGGAAAGAAGATAATGGGAATTGATCCCGGATTTTATTCGGGAAGTAAAGTTGCGATTATTGATGAGACCGGAAAATACCTTGAGGGGAGTACTATTTATCCTCATCCGCCTCAAAGTAAAATAGCAGAAGCAAAAAAAGAAGTCACCAGACTTGTTAAAAAGCATAACTCCGAAGTGATAGCTATCGGAAATGGAACAGCAAGCCGGGAAACGGAACTTTTTATTGCTGAACTTATTAAAGAACAAGATCTCAAGTGCCATTACATAATTGTAAGCGAAGCAGGCGCCTCGGTTTATTCAGCGTCGGAAATTGCCAAGAAAGAATTTCCCGATCTCGAAGCCAGTCAGCGGGGAAATGTTTCAATCGCCAGAAGACTGCTTGATCCTCTCGCCGAACTCGTAAAGATAGATCCTAAGTCTATTGGTGTGGGATTATACCAGCATGATGTTGACCAGAAACTCCTGATGAAAAAACTGGAGGATGTGGTAATCAGCTGCGTGAATTTTGTGGGTGTGGATGTGAATACTGCTTCAGCCTCTTTACTCACTCATGTATCGGGGCTGAATAAACGGCTTGCGGATAATATAGTCAAGTTCAGAGATAAAAAGGGTAAATTTGAAAGACGCGATGAGTTGATGGAAGTAACCGGGATAGGGGAAAAAGCATATGAACAGTCAGCAGGATTCCTGAAGATAAGGGATGGTGAGAATGTGTTTGACAACACTTTTATACACCCGGAGTCTTATGATGTGACCGAAAAACTTCTCAAACTGGTAAATATTCCAAAAGAAAAAGTGACCGAATCCGGAGGGTTGATAGAATTCGTCGTAACTAAGAAGGGGCTCGACAAAGTGGCAGCAGAACTCAAGTGCGGCATTCCGACGCTTTCCGATATAATTGCAAATTTAAAGAGACCGGGAAGAGACCCGCGAGAAGAAATGCCCAAACCGATTCTTAGAAGCGATGTCCTTAAAATGGAGGACCTGCGCGAAGGAATGAGGCTGAAAGGAACGGTCAGGAACATTGTTGATTTTGGGGCGTTTGTTGACATCGGTGTAAAGCAGGATGGTCTGATTCATGTTTCACAAATGAAAAAGAAATTCGTCGCAAACCCTATGGAAATCTTAAAAGTCGGTGATGTCATTGATGTGACAATAATCTCTATAGATTCAGACAGGGGCAGAATCGGACTTTCGATAAGAGAGGGAGAAGAAAAATAAATCCCGGACATTACATCCGGGATCGCAAATTAAATAGGAACCGGATTATTTTCCCTTAATAAAGGTTTTGAACTTTCCATTTTGCTCTTTCTGAGTATATACCTCGTGCCCTTTTTCCTTAAGGATATCGATTAAAGGTGCCGGAACAAAGCCCGTGACAAGACAAAAAACCTCATCGGATTTAAGACCTGCCGCCTCCTTGGTAACCCTGGCAACCGGATGGATACCGTTGTTAAGATCCTCTGTGGCATCATACTCTGTCGTTATTGCAGAATTCGCAAGCCAGACCGGTCCGGACTCTGCGGAGTCATCTTTTTTTCCGAGATATTCTGTATCCTGTCCCACGGCACTTCGAAGTTTATTAATTAATACAGCGAGGTCCAGATTTCCCACTCGCGCTGCCTGTTTAAGTGAAGTAACGCGGGCAATTGTTCTTCTTAGTACCGGATTATTAAGTTTAACAAATTCGGGGGCCAGTGAAATAAGAACTTTCTCAAGCTCGGGGAAATTATTAAGAAGTTCAGCAACCTTGGTATCGGGGGTAATCAATTTATTCTCTTTCATAATCGCCTCTATTTGTCATAAGTCAAGAGGCGTCTTTCCCCCTCAACCTTTTTATATTCATTAATATCCTGAGTTAATTCAAGCGTTCCAAGGTACTCTCCTTTTTCATTTCTTACTGCATAGTAAGCGATGTGGACGTACATGCCTTTATAGCTTATCCAGAATTTTGCCGAATCCTGGGCGCCGCTCTTAAAATCGTTGATGATCTTTTCAACTATGTGAACACTCGATGGGGGATGACAGTATTGAACCTGTCGTCCGAGAATCGCCTTGCTCCTTTCGAAGATCCTCTCCTTTCCATGTGAGAAATAAGCAACTTTGTCTTCGTGGTCAACAAATGTTATATCCAGCGGAATAGAGGCAAAGATCGCCTCGAGTTGATCTTTCGAAAAAGAGCCGCTAGATAATTGAATCCGTTCGGGATTAATCGGTTCCGGTTCTTTACCGGGAGCGATTTCGGGTTTCCATTCAACTGCCGGTGCAGCAAGCGTATATCCAATTGAATCGCTTTGACGGTAAATCTCATACCATTCAATTTCTGTAAGCGTGTCCATGCACATCGGGAAAAGGATATTCTCTTCCTTGTAAATCATCTCATGGATAGCTGTTACGGTGGGTTCAAACATCATTTGAACAAAGTCAGTGAGTGTTTCAACCGTAATAGCTTCTTCGGTACGAACAAGTTGCAGGGAGGATTTCAGATACTCCCTTATTTCATCATGCTTGCCCCACATTACGGCGGGGGGTCCGGTAATACCCGCTTTTTCAAGATATGGGAAAAGAAGATTTTCCTTCCGGACGTAATGTTTTTCCAGATCAGCAAGTTTGTTGAACTCCTCTCTGAGTTCCATAAGAACGGAATTTGCGGGTGTGTCCTTATCGAGTCCATAAATCTTAAGAAAGATTTTCCTGACAGACTGAAGAACAGTTTCAACTGCCCGGTTTTCCAGTTTAAAGGTATCCACGGGGTGACCTTCGGGAGTTGTTTTTGCATGGGACAGGTCAATCTTCCCTTTTAATGCTTCTGAATGGATGTCGCAGAACTTTAAAATCTCCTCCTCGGGAAGTCCTTCCGAGATAAGTTCCTGTTCCGCTTGAACGACTTCTCCGTAGGGGACGGAGCCAAGCATTTCTGTAAGCTTTTTCTTTGTTTCATCAACGGATATACCGTTATGAAGATCCAGGATAAGTTTTTTTAGTTCATCCCTTCTTTTTTGACTGTTGTTTATTATTTCACTCATTTTGTTCCTTTAATATAAGATAGAATTATCTGATTATATAACAGAAAATGTACGTAAATAGTGCAACAAAACAAATAAAATTGCTTTATACAATCTCATTCATAAAAGAAATTTGATTTTTTTACTGCAAAAGTTTAAATTGCTACCTTAAAATTTTATTATTTGATTATATGAAAAAGTTCAGAGTTGGTACCTGTTCCTGGAACTACGAGTCATGGCTTGGGTTGGTTTATTCTTTTAAGTGGAAAACAAGTGCTCCTTATCTTGTTGAGTATTCAAAACACTATAAAACAGCGGAGATAGACAGCTGGTTTTATAATCTTCCCGAACCTGATGAAGTTAAGGAATACAAAGAAAATGTTCCAAAGGATTTTACGTTTACCCTTAAAGTCCCGCGCGAATTAACTATGACCCACATCCCCTTACCCGGTGGGATTACTTCAAATTCCCATTTCCTTTCAATGGAGTTTTTTGAAGTTTTTTATAGTAGAATTGAGGAACTGCTTCCTCAGGTGACCGGGATAATATTTCAATTCCCCTATTTTGAAAACGATAAAATAAGTTCGCTTTCACAATTCCTATTCAGAGCAAAGAGTTTTTTCCCGAATCTTCCCAAGGAACTCCCTATAGGAATAGAGGTTAGAAATAAAGACTTCTTAAATGACAATTATTTCGATTTTCTTACCGAGAATAATATCATTCCCGTTTTATCCGAAATGAAAATGCTCCCCACAATTACCGAAACCTATGAAAAAAACAAGTTGAGAATTGGGGATAACATTATTATTCGTTTGCTGGGGGGTGATAGAAAAGAGATCGAATTAAGAACGAAGAAGATATGGGATGAAATAAGACTTCCAAAGATGCAGAATCAGGCTATCGCCGAAATGATAGTTGAAATGCTGGAAACTAAAAATGTGATTCTTAACGTCAATAATCACTACGAAGGAAGTGCGCCAAAGACAATTCAGGCAATTCTGGAATTTATGAAGCAGGCGGGATACAAGGAAAAATAATTTTCCCCGCTTAATATATGAAAACCTTCTTATTTTTTTTATTCCTGCTCTGCAACACTTTTGCCGGGCAGGAGGATACCCTCCTTTTTATCATCCGCGTTGATGATATTCTGTCACGAAATGTAACCACACTCCCAAGAAGAATAAAAGATTTTCAAAACGCAGTTGAGCTGCGGGGTGGAAAAGTTACCTGGGCAGTAATTCCTCACAGATTGATTGAATCACAAAACCTGGACGGTGTTGTTGCGCAAGAATTGAGGGAAACCTTACAAAACGGGCATGAAATTGCTATGCATGGTTATAACCACATTTGTTTACTATGTGGTCAGTCGGGACACGAAATGTTCTGTACTGTCAATAATCATCAATTTTCCTATGAACATCAGGTGGCTTTAGTAGATAGTGGACTCCGGCTTTTACTTGACACGGTTGGTATTACCCCCCGTACATTTGTTCCCCCCGCACATGTGGCAGACTCAATAACATATAGTGCATTGCTGGACAGGAGTTTTAATTTGCTCTCATCAACCGGACAAACCAAGAGTTTTATCTATCGCAATCTGTATAACCTAGCCCCGAACAATGAATATACGTGGCAATTAACAACCTCTCAGTACTCATCCAGACTTGCCTCGGCACTTAATGATATTAGAAATACCGGAGCATCAAACGGCTATTACTGCCTTCTTTTGCACGATCCCTTTATCAGGCAGGGTTACGAGAACGGACTCGTGGTCAGATGGACTGGCGAATTACTCGATTCACTTAACATATATTTCGGTGGCAGGATCAAATATGTAACTTTGCAGGAGGCATTCCAAAGTTTTAATCAACCGGCAAATATTATTAAACAGGAGTCTGTACCCGGAACTTTTTCTCTAAGCCAGAACTATCCTAATCCTTTCAATCCGAGCACTGTTATAAAATATCAACTGCCGGCAGACTGCAGAGTTACATTAAATTTATTTGATATTCTTGGGAACAGAATAGCCATGCTTGTAGATGAATATAAGCAAGCCGGAATTCACAGTTATGAATTGAGGATATCGGATTACAATATAACCTCGGGAATTTACTTTTACGAGATCAACGCAGGGAACTTCAGAAATGTGAAGAAAATGATATTTATTAAGTGATCCGCCCCCCATTTCTACATAAAAGCAGTTAAAATCCCTTTTTTTGCCTTTTTCTAAAGGCTCTTATTATCTATCTTTACTAATTAAATTAAAATTAAATTAGATATGAAAAAAACCTATTGGATTATACTCTTTTCGCTAATAATTGCGGGATGTTCTGCCACTGTTGATACAGCAAATATGCAACCGCAGGACAGGCTTAATTATGCAATAAAACTCTATGAAGAAGAATCTTATGAGCAAGCCGTTATCGAGTTCGAAGCAATAATGCTTCAATATCCCGGAAGTGAATTCGTGGATAAAGCTCAGTATTATCTGGCAATGACGCGTTTTAAACGCAGCGAGTACATTATTGCTGCCTCCGAGTTCAGCCGCCTTATCAGGAATATGCCGTCAAGCGTCCATGTTCCCGATGCGCAGTTTATGCTTGCAGATTGTTACTTTACCCTATCCCCCAAGTTTGCGCTTGATCAGCGTTATACTAAACAGGCGATTCAGGAGTTTCAGTCTTTTATTGACTTTTTCCCAACCGACTCTCGGGTAGCGCAAGCCGAGGAGAAAATATCATTTCTGAATTCCAAATTAGCCGAGAAGGAATTTAATAGTGCATACATATACGAGAAACTTGATTATTACAATGCGGCACTGCTTTACTATGACAATGTTCTTTCGTTTTATCACGATACACAATTTGCTCCCAAGGCAAGTTATAATAAAATTTATATATTGATTGAGAAAGAAAGGACTTTGGACGCGCTGACCGAAGCAAATAATTTTTTATTAAAATATCCGCAAGATTCAAATTACTCAAACATACTGAAAATAAAAGAAACCCTGGAAAACAAACTTAAAACATCGGAAAATTAATGACACCCAAAAAAGTTTCTGATTCAACCACAATAATGACCGAACTGGTTCTGCCTCAGCACACCAATACCCTGGGTAATCTTCTCGGTGGAGAACTGATGCATTGGATTGATATCTGTGCGGGAATTTGTGCTTTCAGACATGCCCAGAATGTTTGTGTGACGGCAGCTGTTGACAGCATACATTTCCATCACCCTATAAAACTCGGGCAGATCGTTACACTTAAAGCTTCCATTAACCGGGCATTTAATTCGTCGATGGAGATTGGTGTCGAGGTTTTCTCCGATTCCTATACTGACGGGAAAGTCGTGCTCAGCAATTCGGCTTTCATAACTTTTGTCAGTATTGATAAAGATGGGAAACCGCTCCGGGTTCCCCCGGTTACTCCCGAAACACCAGAAGAACAGAAGAGGTTTGATGAGGCGCTTGGAAGAAGGGAAAAAAGACTTCAGGCTGATAGGTAAACATTTTTTGCTGGTTTTTTTAATTATCGCTCCGGCTACCCAGAGTCAGATTTATTTTAATGGTCTCTGCCGGTATGCTGTGCACGATATTGAACCGGGATTAACCTCACTGATATCCTTGAATTTTAATAATGATTATTATACCGATCTTGCTGCTTTCTCCGGTTCAGGCAATAAAATTATTACTCTGCACGGTGCTGAAAAAGGAAACAAAATCAGGAAAACTGTTGTGAATAATTCGGCTTCTCCAGATAAAATATTGCCCGTTACGGACGCAGCTAATAACGTGAAGGAATACCTTTATGTTTCCCGTAAAAAACGCACAGCAGGATTAATGAATTTCAATCAGGGAGGATATCCAATATTCGGTACACCGGTCCGTTTTAATACTTATCCTTCCAACATATCAGTTGGGAATACCGATAATGACCCCGAAAAGGAGTTTCTTATCTCCGGCGATTCGTTTGCAGGTATGGAATTACTGAAACACAAAAAGGGAAGGCTTGTTAGGAGTCAAATAGTAAAGGACCATATTTATCCACTCGCAATCCTTGTTGACCTGAATTCGGATGGATTTGCGGATATACTTGCATATAATCTAATCGAAAATAAACTTGAATTTTTTTATAATAATTCAAACGGTAAATTCGCACTCGTAAAGCAAACACCGGTAAGCGGAAAAGTCAATCATCTATATGCATACAACATTAATTCGGACTTCTTCACGGATATACTTTTTTCCATCGGAAACAACATCCACTTTTTACTTGGAGATTCTTCCTCATCATATAAAAGACAATTTACCCTGCGAACGAATTATGAAGTGCACAAATTTATTCCCGGCGATTTTAACCGGGATGGCTTGACTGATCTTTGCTACCTTAACACCCGCAACTCTGTGGTATCTGCAGTTTTTCAAAAAGATGATCTTACTTTTTCAAAAGAACTTCTTTATCTTGAGAAAGAAGGGCTTGAGGACTTGATACCATATTACAGCCGGTTCATTGAGGGTTTTGCTGCTTTAAGCAATAAAGGGCAGATATTTACACTTGCCCGCGAATCCTTTTTAGGGTCAAATAACACAATTAAATTGGCGGGAAATGCCGATATAATAGTTCCGGTATCCCGTCCCGGTACCTCCGCGGCAGATATCGGTTATCTTGATACGACGAGGAAAGTTTTTAACCTTGTCCTCAGAAATGAAGACCAAATGCCCGGGATTCTCTTTTCAACACCCGTGAATGCAAATTACAAAAACATAAAAGAAGAAAGTATAAGTAATTCGGAAAAAATCTTTTACTTTTATTCTCAAAAGGATAGAATGATTGAGGTAGTACTGCTTGATTTAAACAATTTCAGACTTAAGAGGGAATTTGTTAATTGTGAGGGGGAAATAAAAGAAGTCTTTTTACGAAAGAGAGAATCCGAAATATACCCCGAGCTTTATGTGTTCCAGAATATATCCGGCAAGAAAGTGGTTGCACATTATAATTATCCTCAGAAACGGTATCGCAAGACAGGAGAAACAATTCTTTTCCCTGAGGCAATCGATATAAATGTGCAAGGAGGAGAGTTATTCAGCTGGACTTCCGATTCTTCACATACAACCCTGCAGCGTTATATGGAAAACTTCAGCCAGCCACTTGAGGTGATATCACTGCCGGTAAAATACTCCTACCGCAAAAGTATTTCATTCGATTTTCTAAATAATGGGCAGAACCGGCTGTTGACTTTCTTCGCAGAGAAAGGGACATCTTTTCTGCAGATACTTCCACTCAACAAAGAAATTACAAGAAAACTTGCCGGGAAAAAATATCTTCTGAAACAGATTGAATTAAGGGAGAAAGAAAACCTGACCAGTGAAGATTTTTTCAACAACCTGTATATTGGAAAAATAAATCACCCATTGTCACCAAAGATATACTTTCATTCCGCTTACTCAGACTTACTATACAGGCTTGATATTACCGGACGAGGCCGGTACGTTGCGTTAACTCCGCTTGCTGAAGTTCAGAACACAGGAAGTTACTTCGTAGAGAACAGATTAAGAAACCGGAGATTTGTGGTATATTCGGATAAAGAATTAAATTGCATTCGGTCTGTAAAAATATGAAGATTGGTATAAAACACATTGCGCTCTTAGTGGTTTTATTATCGGGTTCCACCTTATCCCAGCGGATGGATTCAATATTCAACGATTTTACCCGGATGAGACTTCCAAATGAAATTCCGGATTCTCCATCCGGACCATTGCATGATGACCGGAAATGCGGTTTCGGGATAACCGCACAAGTCCGTTTTAATATTGACGGTTTTTCGCCCACACAGCAAGCTATACTCAAACCACTGCTTGAAAGACCGGTAACTTCAACCAGCATTGTTTCACCCAGAGGATTCTTCAAAATTCACTTCGATGAGTCGGGTTATAACAAGCCCACCTATAGTGCACTTGAACTTGCAATTGCACTTGATTCATCATACGCGGTTGAAGTTGAACGAATGGGATTTCCTCCGCCACCTCCGGATAATGGTGCCGGTGGAGATAATAAGTACGACGTTTATATACAGGCGCTTGGCGGGACATATGGTTATACAATGCCGGAAAATGAAATAACTCCAGGTTCGGATCAGTACACTTCATACATAGTAATCAACAGCGATTTCACCGGTTTTTATACGTCCGGTATTAACGCGGCAAGAGTAACTGCAGCGCATGAGTTCCACCACTCAATACAAATGGGGAACTATGCATATAAAGAAGTAAGCGGAGAAATTGAAGATCTTTTCTTCTATGAGCTGACCTCGACATCAATGGAAGAATTCGTATTTGACAATGTGAACGACTACTATGGATATATGAAAAGTTTCTTCACATATCCGGACAAGCCTTTACAACTCCAGTCCGGCTATAATCTAGCCATTTGGAATATTTTTCTGAAAGAGAGAGTCGGGGAAGGGGTTTTTGTTAAACAATGGGAGCAGTTTAAAACCAAACGAGCACTTACTTCTATAGATATCGCACTTAACAGTTACAATACTTCTTTCTATGATGAGTTCAAGGAATTTGCTGTGTGGGCTTATTTCACGGGATACCGGTCGGTTTCCGGAAAATATTTCAAAGATGCGGCAGAATTTCCCGCTACCCTTAAACCGCTCGTTACCGCTCAGGTAAATTATCCTTTTACCGAGTTAAAGTTTTCAGATTCAAAACCGACTGCAATCAATTATCTCCGGTTCTACAAAAAAGATGCAACAACCAACGATACAATCGCCGCACTGATAGTCAATGCCGATATTCAGAAAGGGATAATTCCCAAGGGGGGTATAATTCCTTCGATTCCGTTCAGTTATACACTTGCCCCATCATCACTTAATGGATTTTATACCGTGATTGATGGTCAGTATTATGCAAAACTTGAGTCAACAGAAATGCTGTCTTTTTCGAACAGTGAAATCGTGAACGATCTGTTAGCGAACAGCGGCAGTTCAATCAAGCGACAGGTTGATTTTGTTTATCCCTCACCTTTTAACTATTCAAAACATACCTATCTGAACTTCGCACTTCCACCTTCCGCCGAGGGATACTGTGATCTCCACATTTTTGATATAAACTCGAATCTGATCTACTCAGGAACCGTACCGGTAAAAAACAACATTGGAATGAGGACTATTCAATGGAATGGAATGAACAACCGTGGAGAAAAAGCGGGAAGCGGAGTTTATCTTTATGCAATCAGAATTCAGGGAGAAACACTTTCAGGAAAATTAGTGATTGTAAATGAATAGATACGAACTAAAACTTGACTCGCTGACAAAATATTTCGGGAGAAGACTCGTTTTCCGTGACTTGAATATTGAATACAGTCAATGCGGTATCTATGGCATATCCGGTCCGAACGGATCAGGAAAATCAACACTATTGAAAATAATTGCCGGGATTTCAACTCCCTCAAAAGGAAAAATAATCCATACTGCTGAGGGAAAAGAAATCGATACGGCTGAGATTCACGAACACATCGGTTTTGTGTCCCCCTACCTGGTTCTATATGAAGAATTTTCATGCCGGGAGAATATTGAGATAATGGGAAAGATCAGAGGCATAGAACCTGACGAGCCTCATATCGCAAGACTGCTTGAGACTTTTGGCCTTGCGGACAGACAGAATGACCGGCTTAAATTCTATTCCTCGGGTATGAAACAAAGAATGAAGTTTATTTTTGCACTCCTGCATAAACCGGCTTTATTAATTCTTGATGAGCCGACCGAAAATCTGGATAATGAGGGGAAAAACAAAATTTATGAATTAATAAAAAACTATTCAGCATCAAATATTGTTCTAATAGCATCTAATGAAGATTCGGATTTGCAATTATGCACATCTTCAATAAACCTGCTGGAGCATAAATGAAAGCATATCATTTATTCAGGAAGGATTTATTTTCCGAGATACGGAACAGATACGCCATAAATTCCCTGGCAATGTTTATTATCGTCACGATAAGTGTGATCCTCTTCTCCGTGGGAGAGGAGACGATTTCCGATTATCTGAGCGGCGGGTTGTATTGGGTGGTTGTCTTTTTTACCGGAATGTCGGGACTGGCGCGAGTGTTTGTTTCTGAAGAAGAACGTGGAACAACCCTTACACTTCAGCTGATTGCGAGACCCGAAACAGTACTCAGCGGGAAACTGATTTTCAATTTAGTTCTTACACTTGCGATGAACATTGTGATAACTTTTCTGTATTCGGCGCTTTTCCCGGCGTTTGTTATCAAAAGCTTAATGCTGTTTTTCATAACATTTATTCTGGGGACATTGGGAATTGCAATTTCATCCACGATTATTGCGGCTATAATTTCAAAGGCAGGTTCAAAAGGGACACTGTATCCCGTATTATCCTTCCCGATTCTCCTGCCGCTAATATTGATTTTAATAAATCTTACAAAGATTTCGATGGACGGAACGTCATTTGGTGAAGCAATCATGGATGTTTTATTCCTGGCTTCCTACGATGTTGTGATGTTGTCCGTTTCTTACTTACTATTTGATTTTATATGGAAGGATTAGAATAAAAACATGATCTGGAAAATAATACTCTTTTTATTGATGAGTTATGTGATAATAGCAGGCATATCATTTCCGATTGTAGAAAAACCGGAAGCCTGGTATCACTTTCCGCTCATTCCCGGACTTGGAGAAAATGCAAAGATTATTTTCTTCCATGTTCCGACTGCGTGGATAACCGTTTTGGCATTCCTGATGTCGACGATATTCAGTATCAAGTATTTGAGAAAAAAAGATCTGGATGATGACGGGAAATCGCAGACTGCGCTTGAACTTGGAATGGTATTTTGCATACTTGCGACGGTTACCGGTGCGGTATGGGCAAAGTTCACCTGGGGAGAATACTGGAGCTGGGATCCAAGGCAGACGAGCATCTTCGCACTGCTTTTAATATACGGTGCGTTGTTCGCTTTAAGATCGGCAGTTGAGAACGAGGAAAAGCGAGCTACACTCTCGGCGGTTTATTCAATAATCGCATTTGTCACAGTACCGTTTTTTGTTTTTATCATGCCAAGGATCATGAAGGGGCTGCATCCGGGTTCGGCAGACGATACAAATGTCGGTCCGGTGGTCAATTTTAAGATGAATTCAAACATGTATCTGGTTTTTGTACTTTCTGTCGTTGCATTCACAATTTTATATTTCTGGATGTGGCGAGTGGGATCCAGGTCATTAAATATTAAAGAAAAACTTTTAAAAAATTACAGATGAGGTAAAAATTGGAAGGATTATATTTGTTCCTCGAAAAAAACAGTATTTATATTGTAATGATTATTGTTCTGATAGTCTGGGCAGGTGTGTTTCTGTACAACTTAAAACTGGACAAGCGTTTAAAGTTTATTGAGAAAGAAATGAAGGAAGGAAAAAAATGAAAAATAAATATATTTTCGGGGGGATTATTGTTGCCGTCTTTTTAACACTGATGATATATCTTTTCACACAAACCAACGTTCAGTACGAGAGCGACTTTACGAAAGTTATGGAAAAGGGGCGTACAGTAAAAGCCACCGGAAGCTGGGTTAAAGAGAAGAATTATGAAATTGACAAAGTCAACAAGACGTTCAGTTTTTTCATGCGTGATGAGAAGGGAAATGAAATGAAAGTAGTCTGCCCCGGAACCATCCCGAACAATTTTGAATCAGCAACAAGCGTGGTGGTCACCGGTGAATATACAAACGGATACTTTGCAGCAAAGGATATTCTGACTAAATGTCCGTCGAAGTATGAATCCCCAAACAAGTCTTCTTAAAGCAACCCGAAATGATAATATGAAAAACCCGGAGTTTAAATGATTGGTAACCTGATTCTCTCACTTGCCCTTGCATTCAGCATATTTTCAATGATAATGTATGTTTTTACATTCAGAGGGGCAAGGAACACCCTTGGCATCGCTCGACTTTCTTATCACGCAATGACCATGCTGGTAATAACGGCAAGCGTATATCTGAGTTTCAATATAATCACGCATAACTATGAGTTTGATTATATATACAACTACAGTAATGATCAGTTGTCACTTGGCATGCTTCTCTCGACATTCTGGGCGGGGCAGGAAGGCAGTTTTCTTCTTTGGGTGCTATTCGCAGCACTTATAGGAGTTTTTCTGCAGTCCTATACTTCCAAAAGGGAGGATCTGGAACCGACGGTCATGTTCAGTTATACTGCGGTAGTTTCCTTTCTTTTACTGATGGTTTCTCCACTGTTAAAAACGCCGTTTGCCTATCTTTGGGCGAATGAGATATACATTGAAGCGGCAAAAATCAACCAGCAGTTTTTAAGTTTAAGTATCCTTCAGCCATTTCTAATGAGCGATGGTCAGTCGGGACAATTTTACGTAAAAGTCAATAAAGAACTTTACTCACTCCTAGCCGGGCAGGGGATTGAATTCAACACTTTCATTATCCAGGGGAAGGGTTTAAACCCGCTGTTGCAGAATTTCTGGATGCAGATACATCCCCCGATTTTATTTGCCGGATTTGCACTAGCGACAGTTCCGTATGCTTTTGCAATTTCAGCGCTCATGAAAAATTACTATAAAGACTGGGTTAAACAGTCATTCCCATGGTCGCTTGGCGCGGGCGGGGTGCTGGGATTGGGTATTATGCTCGGGGGTTACTGGGCATACGGCGTGCTGGGCTGGGGAGGTTACTGGGCATGGGATCCGGTTGAAAACTCGAGTCTCATACCGTGGATTATTCTTGTGGCAGTTATACACACTATGATAGTTCAGCGCAAAGAACAGAAGCAGGGAAAAGAGATCGGCAGATTTGCCAAGACAAACTTAATACTCAGCATAACCGCTTTTGTGCTGGTTATTTACAGCACATTTTTAACAAGGAGCGGAATACTTGGGGATTCTTCAGTCCACTCATTTGTGGATCCAGGTTCACTGGTTTATCTCTTCCTGGTTATTTTTCTGCTTACCTTCCTGATTGCGGGTGTAGGGCTAGTAATATACCGATGGAAAAATCTTTCGGATGAGCATAATGCGAATGAAAATATATGGTCGAGGGAACTGTCGCTTTTCAATGCAGCATTGATTTTGTTAGCCTCGGCAATAATTGTTTTCTTCGGAACATCCGCTCCGATTTTCGGGGTTACCGTGGAAATCTCCTTTTATGATGAGATGCACATACCCCTTGCGATTGTTATGCTGATCCTGAATGCCTTAAGTCTGGTGTTAAAATGGAAAGAGACAGAAGGGAAGGAAATTTTCAAGGGTCTTCGCCTGTCACTGATCCTTACTTTAGTTTTCGCGATTCTCTTTATTTTTGTTGCCGGGGTAAAAGACTTTATGATGATACTGCTTGGAGTATCGGCAGCATTCGCATTTTTCATCAATGTGGAAATTTGTATAAAGGTAGTTGCAAAGAATTTCAAAAAAATCGGGTCATATCTTTCGCATATAGGGATTGCGATTTTCGTTCTGGGGGTTATTGGATCGGGAGCCTACTCAAAGCATGCCGATGTGGATCTGGTCAAAGGAGAAAAACAGAACGTACTTGGTTATGATATGGTTTTTACAGGCTATGAGCCGTTTGAAAATAATACCAAGTACAGATTTAACGTGGTTGTTACGGACGGATCGGATAAGAAAGTAGTATCTCCCGTAATGTATATAAGCGATTTTAATCAGAGCATGATGAGGGAACCGGATATTGTTGAGGGTTTCACGAACGACATTTATATTTCCCCAGTAGGATATGAAGATAATGAAGGATCTTCAAGCGGACAGGAGATTATTAAAATCAATCCGGGTGAAGAAAAAGTTGCGGGAGAAAAAATAATTGTAAGGTATGTGGATTTTATAAAGCCGGATATGACTGTTATGGCTCAGGGGGGCGATTTTGAGATGGGGGCGAATGTAATTGTTCAATATGAAGATAAAATCGAAGAGATCCGGCTGGTATCCCGAAAGTCCGGTGAAGGGCTGACAAATATTCCGGTGGAGATCAAAGCACTTGGGGCAGTACTGACATTAAACCATATTGATCCAATGACCAAAGCTGCGGAGATTATATTCCAAAAGCAAGCGGAGCAACCGCAAGGTCAAAACGTTAAAAAAGAAGTCCTTTCCATTCAGGCGAGCATCAAACCGTTTGTAAGTCTGGTCTGGATAGGGGTTTTCTTCACAGTACTCGGTTTTATAATTGCAATGATTAAAAGAAGCAAAGAAGAATAAAGCATAAAGAACCTTTTGCAGAGTTTTGAAATTTCGTTAATATTCTAAGTCAATTATTTATAATTACTGCATGGAGTTAAAATGAGACGGAACTTTATTGTTATGTGTGTACTGAGCCTGTTTTTATTTAACCAAAACGTTACAGGTCAATCCCTGGGGCTTAATTTATCTTTCGCATTTCCACAGGGAGATTTCAAGGAAAATCTCGACACATTCGGATGGGGAGGAGCGCTTGAAGGGCTTTTACCGCTTCATCCGGTAGTATCAGCCGGGTTAAATGTGGGTTTTTATAACTACGGCAATGAGACAAGAAATGAACCATGGAGCATGACGATTCCGGATGTTACATTAGAAGTTACCCGTTCGAACAATATAGCAAACTTCCATTTATTCCTGAGGCTTGCCCCGCCAAACATGACCTTCAAACCTTATCTGGATTTGCTTGCCGGCGGGTCATATTTATATACAGAAACATCAGTTTATTCTGAAAAGGGAGTATATCAGAACAATGAAGAAATAGCCTCAACGAACACAATAGACGATTTTGCCTGGAGTTACGGGGTGGGAGCGGGCTTCATGTTCAAAGTTATGGATCTGCCAAGTCAGCAGGAAGGAATGGATGCCGAGTTATATATTGATCTAAAGGCAAGGCATCTGTGGGGGACAGAGGCTGCGTATCTGAGAGAGGGAGATGTGACAATTGCCAATGGTAAAGTCTATTTCAAGCCACGAGAATCCAAAACAGACCTCCTCACTATCCATCTGGGAGCTGTTGTGCTCTTCTGAGAATTAAAAAAACAGGAAATAAAAAAGCCCTTTCAGAGAAAGGGCTTTTTTTATTAAAGTGTAAGTTTATTCGGTTTGCGCCACATTGTGGTAAACACCCTGAACATCCTCATCATCTTCGAGTGCGTCAATTAGTTTAGTCACCTCTTCAGACTGTTCGGGGGATAATTCCTTGAAGTTATTGGGGACCCATTGAAACTCCGAGCTAACAACCTCGAGATTATTTTCCTCGAGAGCTTTCTGCATACTGCCGAAATCCTCAAACATTGTATAAATATAAATTGATTCATCATCGTACAGAAGTTCATTAAGACCGAAGTCAATCAGTTCAAGTTCAAACTCGTCAATATCGGAAACGGCAGCCCGGTTAATTTTAATTAGTGCCTTGTGTTCAAACATAAAGGAGATACTTCCGTTACTTCCGAGATTCCCCTCAAATTTTCTAAAAAGATGGCGTACGTTTGCCACAGTCCTGGTGGGGTTATCGGTTGCACATTCTACCATTATAGCAACAGCATGAGGACCATAACCCTCGTACACAATTTCAGAATAACCGGTTGTATCCTTGCTGGAAGCGCGTTTAATTGCAGCTTCGACCCTGTCCTTGGGCATATTCACACTTTTAGCGTTCTGTAGAGCAATGCGAAGACGTGCATTCCCTTTGGGATCGGGACCACCGGCTTTCACGGCTATTTCTATTTCTTTTCTTACGCGGTTGAATGCCTGCGACATTTTAGCGAAGCGCGCAAACATTTTATGTTTTCTTTTTTCGAATATTCGTCCCATATAACCTTACATAGATTTGTAAAAATTGTAATTAAGAAAGGAAAAACGAAATCTTTCCTTATTATTTTATTAAGTTTTTGCGGAGCATAAAAGATACTTTCATACCGGAATTGCCTCGCTTAAAACAAATTTGCTAATACGGGATTTCAAAGAACTTTTCATTACCAAGTCAACTTTGATTCCCAGAGTGTCGGAGAGATAATACTTTAATGATAAGAATTTAATCAATCCGGGAACCTTTGAAAAAGTCACCAGCAAGTCCAAATCGCTATTCTCGTTCTGTTCGTTCCTGACTAAGGAGCCAAGGACTTCCAGAGACTTTACAGAATAAACTTTCGAAAGATAGGGCATCATTCCCTTAATTTCAGTAAGCAATATATCAAGTTTTTTTTGTATAAGAAATTATGACAGACTAAAAATTAAAATCAAACCGTAATGGAATATATCTCCGGAACCGCTCAATTTAAGCGGGGGGGTTCCAGGTTTCGAGGAGCAATTGTTTTTCCTCAGCGATGCTGTTTTTAACTTCCTGAATCCTGAAAACGGTTCTGTTAAGCATGGTATAGAGATTATCCACGTATAATCTGAGTTCTTCAAGTTCATTTCCTTGTGGTTTCAGGTGTATAGCTTCCACCATGTCGGAATATACCGTATCAAGGATTTCAATATCTTTATTTAATTTTTTCCCAAGTTCATTAATTGCTTGCGACTTTTCCATAAAATATCTCCGTTTGGTTGTATAATCGATTTTTTCCGGACTCAAATATAAATTAAAAAGGGAAAATAACAAATTGCAAATTTGAGATTTATGCAAGTTTTGTTATTTTAACAGAATTAATAGAAATTTTTAATAGCAAAAGGATTGAAAACGCTAGCCGGGAAAAAATCGATGACGGAAATAAGGCTGATTGAGTTCTTCACGAATGTGGGAGGGCTGATGCAATTCAGTTTGCGGTTTTTTAAATACTGCTTTCTGCCTCCGTATGAATTCAGCGAGATTAAGAAACACATGGACGAACTTGGGGTGAAAACCCTGCCGATCGTAAGTGTGACCGGAATAATAATCGGATTAGTATTAACCCTTCAAAGTCAGCCAATACTTGCGCGTTTCGGGGCGGAGGGATTTCTTCCCTTCATGGTTTCGATTTCCGTAGTCAGGGAATTGGGACCGGTAATTACAGCATTAATATTTGCGGGGCGGGTAAGTTCAGGAATAGGTGCGGAGCTTGGTTCAATGCGGGTTACCGAACAGATAGACGCCATGGAAGTCTCTGCAATTGATCCGTTCAAATACCTGGTAGTAACAAGAGTAATTGCCACCACTTTAATACTTCCGCTGTTGGTAATGTACGTAAACTTTCTGGCGATTGTGGGATGTTACGTAGCTATACTGCTTGTTAACGATATAACTTTACAGCTATATATTAATCAGGTAATAGAAGCGGTTAAATTCGGTGATCTTATACCGGGAATTTCGAAAACACTTGTATTTGGTTTTATTGTGGGGATAGTTGGTGCGTACAAAGGATACACAGCCGATAAAGGAACAGAGGGGGTAGGGAAAGCGAGCACTACTTCTGTCGTAATTGCATCCCTGCTGATTTTAATATTTGACATGATTTTAGTAAAAGTCTCGTTGTGGTTATGGCCGATGTAAAAGTTGTTGAAGTAATAAACCTGTCTAAATCATTTGGAGATTTCACAGTGCTGGACAACATCTCTCTTACAGTGATGAAGGGGGAGAATCTGGTGATATTCGGCAGAAGCGGAACCGGGAAGAGTGTATTATTAAAATGCATGGTTGGGCTGCTGATACCCGACAACGGAGATATCTTTATACTAGGGGAAGAAGTAAGAAAATTAAAGATAAAAGGATTAAACGAACTACGCAAAAACATCGGTTTTTTATTTCAGAGTGCGGCGTTATATGATTCAATGAGCGTGAGGGAGAATCTTGCATTTCCGCTGATAAGGAATTTCAAATTCAGCAAAGAGGAAGTAGAAGAAAAAGTAGTCCGGGCACTCGAAAACGTGACGCTGCTTGACTCAATAGACAAAATGCCTTCGGAATTGTCCGGGGGTATGAGAAAGAGGATAGGTTTGGCGAGGTCAATAATTACGGAGCCGGCGCTTATGCTGTATGATGAGCCAACCACAGGACTTGATCCGATAACGACCAAAGAGATAAGTTATTTAATCAGGGATTTGCAGGAAAAGCTGGACATGACCTCGATGGTTGTAACGCACGATTTACTTTGTGCACAAATAATTTCAGATAAGGCAATCGTCTTAAAGGACGGAGGATTAAAGTATAAAGGAAAGCTGGATGAACTTACGAAATCATCCGATCCTTTCCTTAAAGATTTTTTCAGTTTTGAAAAGAACGAGGAAACCCCGGGAGTTTAGAATGGAAAAAAAGATGTCAACAGTAAGACTCGGAATATTCATATTTTTAGGAGCGGTGTTGCTTATAGGGTCGATTATGTTAATTGGCAACAAGGAGTCGATGTTCACGCCGACCTTTGATGTTTACACATATTTTGAGAACATAGAAGGACTAAGAAGCGGGGCGGCAGTGCGGTTAAGCGGAATAAGTGTGGGGAGCATCAGCGACATCCGGATTGATCCGAATTCCAAGGGAAAAGTCATAATCAAAATGAGGCTAAACAGCGACATCCAGAAATTTATAAAAACCGATTCAAAGGCATCAATCGAGACAGAGGGACTGGTTGGCAATAAGGTGGTTGTGATAAGAGTAGGTAGTGCAGGGGCACAACAAGTAAGTGATGGCGGATTCATTCAATCCATTGAGCCGCTGGGATTTGCGGCGATTATTGCCGAGACTCAGGGGATAATGGAATATACAAAAGAGATGACCCGCAACCTTTCGGAAATAGTAGCCAAGGTGAATGAGGGGGAAGGATCGATAGGAAAATTAATAAACCGGGATGATCTTTATCAGAATACAAACCGGCTGATAATAACCGCCGACAAGAGTCTTCAGGCAATTTCATACAAACTGGACACACTGACATATATAATCAACACCATGGGGAGCTCTGCACAATCGATACTTGTCACGGCGGACAGTGTGGTTGCGAGGGTAGATAACCTGTTAGCCAGGATGCAGGGGGGAGAGGGGCTTATTGGTTCGCTAATGGCGGACAGCAGCAAGATAAACAAGCAGGTTGCCGAAGTTTTCCACAACATAATCAAGATAACCGAAGAGACAAAAGCGGGAGCCGAAAAGTTTGCGGAGAATATGGAAGCGCTCAAGAGGAACTGGCTCTTCAAATCTTATTTCGAGGAACGGGGCTATTATGATAAAACCGATTACGAGCAGAAACTCGAAAACTACATTGAGCAGATAAACACACGCCTCTTCCGACTCGATGAAAAAATCAACGAGTTAAAAGCTCTAGAGAAAAAAGTTCAGAGCAAATAAAGTAAAGTTTATTTAAGCAGGACCATTTTTCCCGAAGCGGTGTGACCTCCTGCGTTAATCTGATACAGGTATGTGCCGGTTGAAACCGGAACGCCATTCATATCTTTACCTTCCCAGCGGGTAAGATAATTCCCAGCGGGGAGTTCTTTATTTATCAACTCCGCAATAAATTCACCCCTTATTCCAAATATCTTTAAGGTAACCCTTGAGCCGGTAAGCGATTCGGGAATGGTGAAGTTTATCAGCGTTGAGGGATTAAAGGGGTTAGGATAATTATTTGAAACAATCAGATTTTTGTTAAGCGGGAGTTGGGTTAAAGCGTCCTCCACCGAAGTTAGAAGATTATTTCCTGACGGTTTAATATTTCCATTAGCATCGGCAAGGTAGAGATTTGTGAAAGAGGGGCGGGTAGAATTTGCATAATAAGTAGCTACCCACTCTTCATCCGTCAGGCGGAGAAAATCAGTGGTAGTGAATTCATGATAACTGTGAACCGGTCCGATAAAAGCGACCCACTGGTCATTTTGCCGGGCGACCCAAACCCCAAGATTCACCATTCCGGTTCCGGCATGTTTAACCCAGCCGACCCAGTTTCCGGCTGCATCCGTCGGGGCGGTATGAACATCCGCGACAATCAACTCCTCTTTTTTCAGTCCATCGTCCCCCTGTGGATCAAGGAAAAAGAGCTTAGGATACCAACCGCCGTAAGGAGGATCGCCGCTGCCGGTTGTCTGGTTATAGATCATCTTTTTCAGGAAGTCCCGTTCAGTTGTTGTCAGGTTAGTGCCGGCAAGTTCCTTTTCGGAAATCATTCTGAGAGTATCCATTGTGGCAGAAAAAGCGTTAAAGTAGTCGATTACCTGAGTAACAAACCAGGGTTGGAATAAAGTCAGTGACTGGAATTTCTGTACTGCTTTTATCCCAAGCAGTTTAAGGTTAGCAAAGAATTCGGGGAAGGGTTCCACATAACTATGCGGATAGGAACAGATTGTACCTGCGGAGTAAGATTGTTTAGCATAAAGAAGATTATCGTGCCTGAGTTGTGCCCAGGAGAAAAGCTGGGTATTCATTTTTTCCTGCCAGAAAGCGGCAGTTTGCATGAAGAGAGGAAGGTCCGACCTATTAGCAGGGGGATTAAGTTTCCTGAGGCTATTTAACCAGAGGTTATAGATAGTTCCCTCCCAGAAAGAATTATCGTAAGAGTCGACAAGGTATCTGAGACCCGCAAGATTGGGGGAGTAAAAATACTGATCCAGTTCCGGCTGAAGCAGTTGGGCGGCTGCATCATTACCAAGTCCAAAAAGAATATCGAGGGAGTTAGGCAACATTCTTTTAATCCTGTTGCCGTCGTGAATAATTTTGTCATAAACGACGTGGGCAAAAATATAAGAATCAATAACAAACCTTTGACCGAAAAGGAGGAAAGCCGAAGCGGGAACAACAGAATCGGCGTCAGTGCTGACCAGTATCTGACTTAAAATTTTCTGATAAGCGAAGTCATTTGTCAAGAGAGAATCCCGGAAGCGGAAATAGACAAGCGAGTCGAGAATATCGCTTGCGAGGGTGATTTGTGCCGCATTTTTAAGATAGTCTATATTCTGAAAATTAACATTATCGGACTCTCCGACAAAGAACCTCAGGACCTCCTCAATTTCGTCATAAGCCGGAAAAGCATTAGCAAGATCCATAGCCTCACGCAAAAGGAGCACAGTAACAGTCTGTCTTTGGAGGTCGCTAGTATTAGGCATCGGGCAGGGGTAGCCCATAGCGCGAGGGGCGGTGAGATAGAGTTCAATTCTACCCAGCCACATCATAGCCCGGAAGTATTTAGCGAGCTGAGGGTACTGGGGGTCGGTGTAATGAGATCTGGGGGTGAACTGACTAAAATCAATAACCCTGCAGGTTGAGTCGGAGAAGAGAGTATAAGTTGACATCTGCTGAGCCATAACAAGGGCGATGAGTTCATTAACTGTGGCTGAATTTGCGGGGTATGCGGGATTAACAGACTCGCCGAGCAATTTAAGGGGGACAGTCAGAAAGACGTCAAGATCCATCAAGGATTTATTCATTCCGGGAGTTGCGGCATATTTCGTGATTAAATCGGGAATTTTGTTTTTAAGATTATACAAAACCGATTTAACCTGATCAATCAGAAATCCGATCTCAGCGTTCTTAAGAATCCGGTCGTAAGAAAAATGTAGGGGATGCAAAATTGCGTCGGTTGAGACAAACACAGGGAGGTCCTTGTTATAGATCTCCAGGAAAGAATGACCGAAACTTTGTCTTGTAAGCCGTTCAGAGACCATAAAACCGTGATTACAGATCAACTCAATTTCAGGGGGGGTGAGGGAGAAATCAGTGGTTATCTGGTTATTAAAGAGGGCGGAATCCCACGGGGCGAAAACTTTACTTGCGAAGGCGCCGGCATTGTGCATTTGCAACAACTGGGGAGTTGTCAGGTTCTGGTTTGCGGCGAGGAATTGTCTGTATTGCTGAACATTAAAATTCGACTGCGGAAGGATAACTTCCGCAAAAATCAGAAGCAGGGAAAGTGAGAAAAACGATGTTAGAAATCTGTTCATCATAACCTCTCATAAATCGATTATAAATGTACAATAAATTCAGAGCAAAATCAAGGGAGAAGCGGATAATATTTCCGTTTTATTATTCTATCATGAAACATAAGAAAATGAACCCCGGGAAGAGGTTTTGCTTATCCGGGGAGTTTGCACGATAGTGAGGCAAATTTGCCTGATTATTTCAGCAGAATCATTTTCCTGGTACTTACGAAACCTCCTGCCTGAAGGCGGCAGAGATAAACGCCGGCGGCGAGGTTGCCCGCATCAAAATAGAGAGAGTGGGGACCTGCATTCTGATGTCCGTTCACCAATACCGCGACTTCATTTCCGATAATGTCAAACAGTTTAAGAGAAACAAAACCGGCGCCCGGCAGCTGATAATCGATAGTCGTACCCGGATTAAAGGGGTTGGGATAATTTTGTGAAAGCCGGAAGACCGCGGGGTGGATTTCGTCATGAATATCCGTTGGGGCAGGTTCAAAAATTGCCCTGATAGTACCATTGCCTGAAGGAGTAATAGTCAATTCGGGAACAGCATTAGAAAATACCCCTTCCCAGCGGACAAATCTATAGCCGGGATTTGGTTCAGCTTTTAGCCTGAGGGGGATATTTTTGAAATAGATGTTTGTGGAGTCATTGAATTTTATTTCCACCGAGTTAGTAAAAATCTTTCCATAGAGAGGATTATTCCTGCCGATAAAGAGAGAACAGACCCCGGGAATTGAGAATTTGGAATTAAAGAAGCCGCGGATGGCGTCGGCACGCTGATAAGCAAAATCCCGCATCACCTTAACATTTGTAGTCCATACACTTCCCATCGAAATAGACTGAGGCCAGCGGGCTTTATGGCGGGGGATCTCATCTGCAATCTGCTGAGCGAGGCTGTCAATAAGATTATTTACAGTAGTAAAACGAAAAGTAGTGTTAACATGTGCTGCGAAGCGCTGAATAAATTCATTTCTAAAAGAAGAATTCTCCAGTAATTTTCTGAGGATGAGGGTTGACCATGGTGGATTGGGCCATTCCGGACCATTTGTGGCAGTAGCCTGGGCGAGAGTGTTGGTGTTATAGAGACCCTGGGCATTTCCGCCGAAAGTGAAGTCGAGGTCATAAAGAATCCAGCGCCACTTACTTCCCGGTTTACGTTCACGCCAGAGTTTAACATTGGCACCGGGCCAGTCGCCATTTGCGGAATATATCTGGACGCAGTTATAGTCAATAAAATCGTCAATATCAATAATCGATTTAGCATAGTCAAAATTTGCGGGAAGGGAAAGATCGTTATTAGTGAAGAAATCTATCATATTGTTATAAGCAATCAGGTCGCCGTTATTTGCAGTTATTCCTTTGCTGATCTCGACCAGATCAACGCTATCCTCATTAACGCCGTAATGTTCGTGGAGGAAATGTTCATTGATTTTCTCCCGGATATTATGAATGCCCCAGTAGTGACCATTGAGGAAAAGAACGGAGGGGCGGTAGTTCTGGCGGGCGAGGTTAGTATTCATACCAATAAGCGTCTGTACCATGCCATCCCTGAACATAGTGCGCCACCAGTCCTGGGCAGAGCTACGCAGGACAAAGTTGTTATACTCATTGAGCGGCTGCCAGGGGAACAACTTATAATTCAGTTTGCCATAACCATATACACCTCTAAAATAAAATGCAAGGGACTTTTGGGCATACAGCCTTGAGCAGCCACCGAAAATCTGCACTCCGGAAGAGACAGAGAAGGCGAGATTGCGGTCCTTCTCAAAAAACTGAATATCAACGGGGCGCTCCCAATCCTGATTCCAGTTCCGGGGGACTGTGCTGCAATTACCGATTATCCCGTTAGTTCCAGCGACATAAATGCCGGATGTATCGCTAAAAAAGTTAACAGGATCGGTGACGAGAGAAAAAACCGGGAGCAGGGTGGATTCATTAATAAAATAAGATGCAGTAACAGAACTGCTCTGAAGGAAACCGGACTTAAAGGCAGCGGATCTGATAACGGTTGTAGAGTCGACATTGATGGGAGCAGAAAAGACCGGGCTATTTTCAGTGGGGGTACTTCCGTCGGTGGTAAAGCGGAGAGTAACAGACGAATCGGGATGAGAAATCAGAACCGAAACAGGGGAATTATAAAATCCGGGCTGAAGAGAGAGGGTGGGCTGAGATAAGCGATTATAAATATGAATTTCGAGATTCGGGGAGCCGGGAGAAGCCGGGGAAAAGTAGAACCAATTATTTGCGGCATCAGGAAAGCGTCCGCGGGAAATGTCGTCCGACTGCTCGCCAAAAGTCAGGGTATCGATGAGCGAGCCGGCGGGGCTGAAGAGACCGATACTTTCCCCGGATGCGCTCAACTTAAAATTAGTGTGGGGACCGGTATTGCGATCGTCGGTCCAGATAATTACATAACCCCCGGCAGGGACGAAAACATCAGTTAAAAAGCGGTACTTCTGGGGATTATTGAGATTGTCGGTAATAAAGTGGTTCTTTAAGTTGACGAGGGTATCGCCGGGATTGTATAGTTCAACCCAGTCGGCGTAATCGTTATAGTCAGGGTCTTTTATAGTAGAAGAGTTGGCGGCCATAAATTCATTGATGCGGAGGTTTTGGGGGAGAGCCCAAATTTGGAAAAAAAAGAGAAAAAACAGGGTAAAAACGGGGCAAAATTTATATGTGTGCATGAGATTAACAAAAATGTTTAAAATGTAACAGCAAGGTAAGGAAAAAAAATGAAAAAATAGATGGGGGGGCAAGGGTTAAGTGGGCATTAATAGTCATTAAGTGGTCATTAAGTAGTCATTAAGTAGTCATTAAGTAGTCATTAAGTAGTCATTAAGTGGTCATTAAGTAGTCATTAAGTAGTCATTAAGTAGTCATTAAGTAGTCATTAAGTGGTCATTAAGTGGTCATTAAGTAGTCATTAAGTAGTCATTAAGTAGTCATTAAGTAGTCATTAAGTAGTCATTAAGTAGTCATTAATAGTCATTAAGTAGTCATTTATTGTAAAAACCGAGGTTGTTTGTTGAAAAATTCTTAGTGGAGGGGGAAAGAGGAGTAGAGCAAATAGGCTGTTTATACCTTATTTGTACCCTATTTATACCTTATTTGTACCTTGTTTATATGGTAATTTGGAAGAAATGGAGGACGAAGGGGCGGAAGAAAGAGAAAAAGATTAAAAGGAGTGAACGGTGAAGAGCGAACAGTCATTTATAGTCATTCCAACTCGTTGGAGTCGTTTGTAACGTTTATAACGTTCTTAACGTTTGTAACGGAAACTGGGGACGGATGAAAAAAAAGTGGAACAGTGAAACAGTGGAACGGTCATTAGGTTGAAGGGATGTCTGAATTAGGATTCGTAGGATTAAAGGATTATAGGATTGATTCAATGGATGAATTTTTTATAGATAAGTATTGGAAAATTTCTTTTTTATAAATAAATTTGTAACATAAATAATTTGAAGTTGGAAACAGAATTCCAACGAGGTAAAATAATCTTAATAATCACGTGGATCCATGTGACTTACCCGGCGGAGCATTCCCAAAGCCGTAAATGATTCCCAAAACATTTGAGAGGACGGAAAACAGAGGTAAAGGTAAAGGTAGAGGTAAAGGTAAAGGTAGAGCAGGATGTATCATAGTTTTAAGGAAATGTCGGTGTGGAAAAATGCAATGATAGTTGCTGAAAAGATTCACGACATGACCGACCAATTACCCAAGAAAGAAGATTACGGTTTTATATCTCAAATAAGACGATCAGCATTGAGCATTTCTGCTAACGTCGCAGAAGCATACGGAAGAGAGCACTCAGCAGATAAAATAAATTTTTATTATTATGCAAGAGGATCAGTAACAGAAACCCAAAGTCATTTGGAATATGGTCAAAGAGTAAAATATATTACAGAGACTAACTTCGAATTAATTAACGCTGAACTGATTAAGATATATAACGAATTAAATAAAATAATAAAGACCTTAAAAAACAATTGAATTCCTTTCAAGATATTCTAAATATTTAGCTATGATAAATACTTTGTGATAAAATCTGCACTCCATATTCCGGTATCCGGATTCCATATAATTAAATTCTTCATACAGTTTTGTTGCTAATCACACGAAAAAATTATTTAAAAAACAACCTATTATCTTTAAAATAATTTTAGTAAATTAACTGATTAAAATATGCGGAATTCAAGAAAAGTGTTGAATTTTGCAACAAAAACCGGGTGTCGCAAAACGAGGATGTGACTCACGCGGCGGAGCTGTGAGAAAAAGTCCCGCCACAGCGTAGGAAGAGTGAATGGATGAATGAGTGAATGGATGAATGAAGAACTTTTAAATAGAAACAAAAATATTAACCGGGGTTATAGAAAACTGGAAGTTTGGAAAGAATCCATAGAACTGTTTATAATAGTCAGAAAAAAGATTAGAGAACTGACAGGACTGTCGTTCAAAGTAAAGGCTCAGATTGAAGATTCCATTTTAAGTGTATCATCAAATATTGCAGAAGGATACAGCAGACGTTCAATAAAAGAAAATATTCAGTTCAATACAATAGCATTAGCCTCTCTAAGCGAAAATTATTCTCAGATATTTGCACTTAACGGTAGCGGTGATGTTACGAGAGAATGGTTTGATGAATATGATAAAAATCACTACTCTCTGGAAAACAAACTTATCAATTTGAATAAAGCGCTGATAGAAAAATTCGAAAAGAATGAGATTTGGGATAATAATTATGTTTTGCATTAAAAATCATTCATCCATTCATGCAATCATTCATTCATTCACTTATAAAATTATGAAGGTGACTTCTGTCTTCTGACTTCCGTCCTCTGTCCTCTAATGGTGGTCGGGTATCTTGACAATCAGTGCTAATCTGCCCGCCTGTCCCGCCTGGGCGGTGATCCCGACTAGTCGTGGGTGGTAAAAAACGGATTTTTATCGAAGTTTGTTTTAATATCTTAAATTCAAATTAAATCAGATACGATGTATAAATTTATAATAAATGAAAAAGAAGAAAAAACTGCAGTAGTGATAAGTATTGCGGATTTTCAAAAGCTTCAAAAAGAATTGAAAGCAAACAGAGAAAGGATTGAAATTCTGGAAGACAAGCTGGACATAAAGCTTGCAAAGAAAGCATTAGAATCCAAATCCGGGAAAATTCCTTTCAATTTAAAGAATTATGTATAAAATAGAGATTCTTTCATCTGCGGATAAAACTTAAGAAGAATCAATTCAAAAGACAGAGAAAAAATAGCCCTGGGGATAAGCAAACTCTCAAATAATCCACGTCCGCATGGAAGCAAGAAACTAAAAGGGAGTGAATTTTACAGATTGAGAATCGGGTATTAAGAAAATAAACAGTGGAAGAGCGGAACAGAGGAAAAGTGGAACAGAGGAATAGTTATGAGCTATAAAGATTTGGATCTCTGGAAGGTCAGTCTGGATTTGGTGGTTGATGTTTATCAAATGACCGCAAAATTCCCCAAAACAGAGATATACGGTTTGACCTCACAGATTCAGAGAGCAATTGTTTCTATTCCATCGAACGTAGCAGAAGGAAGCAGTAGGAAAGGGACTAAAGAATTTATACAGTTTCTTTGGATTGCAAATGCTTCATTATCTGAATTTGAAACACAACTGGAAATAGCATTTAGGTTGGGATATATTGAAGATACGGAAAAGTATATTGAAAAAGTGAAGCATATAAGAAAAATGTTACATGGATTAATTAAATCTCTGGAAGGAAAATGAAGGGTTTAATTCCTATTTTCCGTTCCTCCGTTCCACTTTTACACTTTTCCTCTACCTCTGCCTCTGCCGGGGCGGCACAGGCAGATTCTCACAAAGGGAGGGGGAGAGAGCACGGAAGACAGAAGACGGAGGGTCCCGCCCACGACGGGACAGGCAGGCAGATTCACACGGATTAACAATAGTAACACTCTAAGCGGAAATTCTTTAATTATATTAATGAACAGAGAACAAAAACTAGAACTACTCAAGAATATTCACTGGGATGTAAACCGGCACGGGGATTTTTACATTAAAATCATAGACGGGGGAATTAATACATTCTCAGAATATGAACGAATGTCATTGCTTATTCGCTTGTTTGAGAGATTAGACTGGCAGCAATTAGTTGAAATATTAGGTATAGATACCATCAAAGAATATCTCAGTGATGACCTTATAAAAAGAATAAGATTTGTTTATCTAAGGAATAAATATGACAGAATTCGAAGAGTATTATATGGGGGTACTTTACCCATTTCAGGATGGAGTGATGACTATCGTGAAACAATTAAATCTACCCTTTTATCTAACAGGTGGTACAGCTCTAAGCCGGCATTATTTTAACCACCGGTTTTCTGATGATTTAGACTTATTTGTAAATAATGACAATGATTTTAATAACTATATTAATTATTTATACAAAGCTTTAACCACTTCCGCGAAAGAACACAGCTTCACAATTGATCAAACCAAAATAAGGAGATTTGATAACTTTACACAATTTTCTTTACAAAAAGAAGGAAACATAACCCTAAAATTAGAATTTGTTAATGATGTGGCATCACATTTCGGAGATTTTGAACAAAACAGGACTTTAGGCAAGGTGGATAGTATCAGGAATATTCTTTCCAATAAGTTTTCGGCTATATTCCGATATCAAGTGAAAGACATTGTAGATATTTGGCAGATATGCAAAAATTACAAATTTGAATATTCAGAAATTCTTTTAGAAGCCAAGAGCAAAGAGGCGGGAATAGATGCATTTATAATATATGAGATAATCAAAACAATGCCGGTAAACAAGATTGAAGAAATAAAGTGGATTAAAAAGCCGGAGATGAGTTTAATGAAAAAGGAATTAGACATAATCGCGGAAGACATATTTCATGCACGAAGTAATTCACTATGCATGTAGGCACTACCAAAGTAGTGGAAAAAGTAAAAGTTGAGGGAATCTGAGTCCGCGGCGGCGGAGGAAGAGTGAATGAGTGAATGGATGAATGAGTGAATGGATGAATGAGTGAATGGATGAATGAGTGAATGGATGAATGAGTGAATGGATGAATGAGTGAATGGATGAATGAAGAACTTTTAAATAGAAACAAAAATATTAACCGGGGTTATAGAAAACTGGAAGTTTGGAAAGAATCCATAGAACTGTTTATAATAGTCAGAAAAAAGATTAGAGAACTGACAGGACTGTCGTTCAAAGTAAAGGCTCAGATTGAAGATTCCATTTTAAGTGTATCATCAAATATTGCAGAAGGATACAGCAGACGTTCAATAAAAGAAAATATTCAGTTCAATACAATAGCATTAGCCTCTCTAAGCGAAAATTATTCTCAGATATTTGCACTTAACGGTAGCGGTGATGTTACGAGAGAATGGTTTGATGAATATGATAAAAATCACTACTCTCTGGAAAACAAACTTATCAATTTGAATAAAGCGCTGATAGAAAAATTCGAAAAGAATGAGATTTGGGATAATAATTATGTTTTGCATTAAAAATCATTCATCCATTCATGCAATCATTCATTCATTCACTTATAAAATTATGAAGGTGACTTCTGTCTTCTGACTTCCGTCCTCTGACTTCTGACTTCTGTTTTCTGACATCCGTCTTCTTCAGATGCGATATATAAATTCATAGTAAAAGAAAAAACGATAATAGCGAATAACTATCACCTATGCTCCCAAATCTAATAAAATATAAAGTAAGTAAAAATAAGAATATAGCATTTGCCATACTCTTCGGGTCTCATGCAACCGGGAAAGTAAGATTCGGGAGTGATCTTGATATAGCAATATACTTTAAAACAGAACCCGAACTATTGGAAATTGGAGACCTCGTAAATCAGCTTCAGGAGATAACAGAAGATAAAATAGACCTGGTTAAACTTAACGGTCTCTGTTTATCCCGCCCCGGGTTGGCTTATAACATAATAAAGGACGGCATTATAGTCTACAATGAAGACAGCATAATGTTAGCGGAGTACAAAAGGAAAGTCCTTTTAGAATACCTGAATTTCAAACCAATTGCAGATATGTTCCACAACAGATATCTCCAAAGATTAACTGCCAATAAACCGGGCAGAAGAAACTTATGTTAATTGAAAAGATAAAAAGATTAGAAGAAAATCTAAAGACGCTGGAATCAATAAAAGCCGGATACACGTTAGATCAGATAGAAGGTGATAAAATTGATGAATGGGGTTTGCGATACGGATTACTGGAGTCGATACAGATTATAATAGACATAAGTTGTGGTATAGTTGCAGAAAAAAATATTGGTACCCCGCGCAACTTTGCAGAGTGCATCGGACTTTTAATCACCGGAGGGTATTTGGAAAAAGCAGCAGGGGAAAAGATCAAAAAAATGATAGAGCTAAGAAATCTTTTAGTTCATGAATATGGAATAATTGATATAAAGAAACTATACAATTACCTGGATAATTTAGGAGACATAAGAGATTTTATAAATGAAATAGCCCGGGAAATCACAGAATAAAACAGAGGACCGAGGACGGAATCCGACCAGTCGGAGGAGGACAGAGAGACGGAGAGAGGGAGAGATTGAGGGAGTGAGACAGCAAGGGGAGGGTTTATAACGAAATTTAACTTTTTAATAGCACATCGACCACAAAAATAAGAATGACCATACTTGGATCAATAAAGTATGAACAAATAAGCAAAGTCCTTAGAATCATTGGATTTGAGATGGTAAGGCAAAAAGGGAGTCACTCTTTATGGAAACATTCAGATGGGCGAATGGTGACTTTGCCAGTGCACAAAGGAAAAAATCTAAAAATCGGGTTATTACATAAAATCATAACCAAGGATATTGGAATAACAATTAATGATTTTTTGAAGATAATAAAGGATTAACGAAGATGAAAAAAGAGAGGGTATTTGATACCATAATACATGAAGCAAAAGAGGGAGGATTTTGGGGAGAGTGTCCGGTGCTTAAGGGATGTTATTCGCAGGGAGACACATTGTCCGAAGTCAAAGAGCATCTTCAGGAGGCTATTGAACTTTACATCGAAGAATTAGAAGCAAATAAAAAGAAAGTTCCAAGACAGATGAGAACATATATAGTTCCAATTGAAATTCAAACGAGAGTGTGAACCAGCTTTATAGGGGGAGACGGAGGACGGAAGACAGAGAACAGAGAAAGCGGTAAAAATTGAATGCTAACAAAAACACAAATCATAAAAATTCTTAAAGAATATAAGCTGAGGTAGAGATACAAAGACCAGATAAGGGAGATAGGTTTGTTCGGATCATATGTCGGGGAATGTGAAGATAAGACAAGTGATATAGGCATTTTTGTAAAGTTATATGAACCAAAAATGTTTGATCTGATTGGAATTAAATTTGATCTTGAAAAAATACTCAAAAAGAAAGTTAACATCATAGCCTTGCGAAGAAAAATGAATAAATTCCTACAGAATGAAATCAAAAACAACGGAATCAGGATTCAATAAAATTCCAATTCGAGAGCATAGAGAAAATTTCTAATCGAAAGGTTATAAGATGCAAGAACTGAAAAATTCAACGAGTAAATGATAGGATAGTAGTATTTTGGCTCCGCCTGAGCAGGCTGTTGCAGATTTGGTTTTATACGATAAAATACAAGTTAACGAATGAGGGAAAAAAATATCAAATAAAGATAAAAAAGTACTTGACAAGGGGAAAGGATTTAAATATATTGTACCCATTAAAAGGAAA
>Ga0208462_1000071_pt1 | contig 137401 bp, 103 predicted proteins | sample AD_SCU001_MetaG_FD_184452 | JGI IMG/M metagenome (GOLD analysis project Ga0208462, IMG submission 184452) | Active sludge microbial communities of municipal wastewater-treating anaerobic digesters from China - AD_SCU001_MetaG (SPAdes) (version 2) | ecosystem: Engineered > Bioreactor >...
ACGAGAACATCCACTGGAAGCATTTTTTGAATATCACCTGGGTGTCCAAGCCGATAACGCCGGTGGTTCCCGACGAGAACAAGATATTCGGCGAACACTGGAAAAAATACGGAAAATAAGCGGAACGGCCGCCGTGCGCGACGGCCGTCCTCATGTTCGGAATAGGCGTCAAGGAAAGGAGAGTTGAGGTATGGATACGATGGAGAAGTACAAGAAGTACGTAAACACGGCGTTCGTCAAGGCGGTTGAGCCTGTCGTCGTGGAAAAAGCTTCGGGCAGCAAGATTATCGATGTGGACGGCAAGATCTACACCGACCTCTATGCCGGCATCGCGGTCGCGAACGCCGGTCACGTCAATCCGGAAGTGGCCGCGGCGGCCAAGGCCCAGATAGACAAGGTCGTTCACTCCTGCGCCTACGTTTATCATTCTATTCCCGTGGCGGACCTGGCGGAAAAGCTCGCCGAAGTCACCCCCGGAAGGCTTCAGAAAACTTTCTTCGGCAACGGCGGTGCCGAGGCTAACGAGGGCGCCATGCGCATGGCCAAGCAGTTCACCAAACGGACCGAGTTCATCGCCCTTCAGGGTTCCTTCCACGGAAGAAGCTTGGCGACCCTCTCGATAACAGGCAACAAGGACAGAAAGAAGGGCGGCGGACCTTACGCCTCGGGCATCTCCTTCCATCCCTCGGCCTACTGCTACCGCTGTCCTTACGCCATGAGCTATCCGGCCTGCGATATGTACTGCGCCAAGCAGCTCGAGCGGACCATCCAGTTCGACACCGCCGGCGACGTGGCGGCCTTTATCGCCGAGACCATGATGGGCGAGGGCGGAATCATCATTCCACCCAAGGAATACTATAAGGAAATCAAGAAGGTCCTGGACAAGTACGGCATCCTCCTCTTCCTCGACGAGGTCCAGTGCGGTTACGGACGCTCGGGCAAGCTCTTTGCCGTCGAACACTACGATGTGGAGCCGGACATCATGACCTTCGCCAAGGGCATCGCCGACGGCTTCCCCCTCTCGGCCTTCATCGCGAGGCCCGAGATCGCCGATTCCTTCAAGCCCGGCGACCATCTGTCCACCTTCGGCGGCAATCCCGTTTCCTGCGCCGCGGGCCTGGCCAATCTCAACTTCATGCTCCGGGAGAAGATTCCCGAAAAGGCGCTCGCCAAGGGCGAGAAGGTCGTCGGCGAGCTCAAGGAACTCCAGAAGAAGGCGCCCCTCATCGGCGACGTGCGCGGTTCGGGCCTTATGATCGGCATCGAGCTGGTCAGGGACAAGGCGAAGACCCCCGCCAACGAAGAAGCGGGCAAGATCCGCGCCGCCATGCGGCAGAAGGGTTTCCTCATCGGCGTGGGCGGCACCTACGGCAACGTGCTCCGCTTCCAGCCGCCCCTGGTGATCAGCTCAGAGGAACTGAGCGCGGCGGTAGCCGCTCTGGCCGAGAGCCTCAAGGCGCTGTAAATGAAGATCTCGATAATTGGGTCCGGCGCCATGGGGTCCCTGTTCGGAGGAGGCCTGGCCTCCTCCGGCCACGAGGTCGTGCTCTACGACGTCTACAAGGATCACGTGGACGCCATCAACAGGGACGGCCTGGCCATCGAGGACGCGGCTACCGGCGCGGTGAAGGTGGTCAGGCCCAAGGCTTCCGCAGACCCCGAGGCTGTTAGGGATTCGGATGTGATGATCATCTTCGTCAAGTCCACCAATACCGAGGAAGCCGCCGTCAGCTTCAAAGCCTACGCCAAGCCAAGCACCATAGCCCTTACCTTGCAGAACGGCCTTGGCAACGAGGCTATCCTTCGCAAGCATTTCGGGCCGGCGCGTACCGCGGCGGGGGTGACATCCCAGGGGGCCACCTTCTTGGGACCGGGAAAAATCCGGCACGCGGGCAAGGGACCCACCCACATGGCCATGGCCGACGGCGATCAGAGCAAGCTTGCGAAGCTGGCCGAGGCCCTGGCCGCCGCGGGATTCGAAATTCATGTGGACAAGGACGTGGCGGGCATGATCTGGAGCAAGCTCCTGATCAACGTGGGCATAAACGCCATGACAGCCCTCCTGAATGTAACGAACGGCAGGCTTTTGGAGTTTGCCGATATAAAGGATATCATGGCCGAAATGGTGGAAGAGGCCATGGCTGTGGCGAAGGCGAGGGGAATCAGCCTGAGCTACGCCGATCCCCTGGCGGTGGTCTACGATGTCGCCGCCAAGACGGGGGCGAATTTTTCCTCGATGCTCCAGGATTTTCAAAAGAATCGCCGGTCGGAGATAGATTTCATGAACGGCGCGATCGTGAGGGAGGCCAAGGAATTGGGTATTCCCGTTCCGGTCAACGAAACCGTCACCCGTTTGGTGAGAACTCTCGACAGGCTTCACGCGGGCAAACAAGGAGCATGAATGGTAAAGGATAGGGAAAAAAGTTTCGTCTCCGGGGTGGATAAACACGAACTCGTGGAACTCACCCGGGACCTGGTGCGCATCGATTCGGTGATCCGACCGGACAAAGGCGGTACCGAAAAAAACCTGGTCCGCTTTATCGTGGACTGGATTCGCCGGGAGGTGGGGGTGGAACCCCTGGTGGAAGAAGTCGCTCCGGGACGGGAGAATATTATCCTGACCGTCGATTCCGGAAAGCCCGGGCCCTGCCTGATGGTCGAAGGACACACCGACGTGGTGAGCGAAGGGGACCCCGCCGCATGGGACTATGCTCCCTTCGGAGCCCAGCTCGTGGAAGGCAGAATCTATGGCCGCGGCTCCTGCGACATGAAGGCCGGCGACGCCATTGCCCTGCAACTGGCCAAGATATTCGCCACGACAAAGGAATCCTGGGTGGGCAAGCTTAGGGTGGGCCTCGTCTGCGACGAGGAAGGCATGATGATCGGCATCAAGGACTACATCAAGAAGGGGCACGCGGACATCGTGGATGCCTGCCTCGTGCCGGAGCCCGAGGAGAACAACCTTTGCATCTCCATGAAGGGGGCCATCAGGGCTATCGTCAAGGTCCAGGGCAAGATGGCCCACGGCGCCATGCCTTTATCGGGGATCAATCCCAACACCAGACTGGCCCGTATCATCCTTGCCTTCGAGGAGTTCGAGGCGGCGGAGAAAAAACGCTGCGGCAGGGACCCCTATCTGGGACTGCCGTCGGTAACCTTCACCGTGGTCCAGGCCCCGCCCCCCGGAAGCCCCCCACAGCTCAACGTCATGCCCGCCGAAGCTCTGGGGTATGTGGATATCCGCACCACCCTCGCCCAAAACCACGATCAGGTCAGGCAGGCCCTGCGCGATATCCTCGCCGGGCTCGCCAAAACCGACCCGGATTTCAAGGCCGAGATCGAGTTCATCGAGGACAGGCCAGTTGTGGGCATAGAGAAAGACGAACCCATCGCCGCCATATCGGCCCAGGCCTACCGCGACCTGACGGGGAGGGACCCCGTCTGGAACGGTGTCCCCGGCGCCACCGACGGCACTTTCCTGAGCGCCTGGAAAGGAATCCCCTGCCTGGTCAACGGGCCGGGAAACAGGCTGATTCCCCACCAGAAAAACGAATACGTAGAGGTGGAAGAATTGTTCGAATGCGCCAGAATCTACGCCCTCACGGCGAGCCGCTATCTGGACCCGGAGTCTCCGGCGCCACGACGGCAATCCTAAGACAGGGAAATGAATATGCTTAAAATTACCGGCTTATGCAAAAATTTCGGAGCCCTCCAGGCGTTGAACAAAGTGGACGTGGAGGTCAAGCAGGGGGAGATCCACGGGATCATCGGTCCTAACGGTTCGGGAAAGACAACCCTCTTCAACTGCATCACCGGGGTTCTCAAACCCGACGGCGGAAAGATCACTTTCCAGGACGAGGATATCACCGGCCTGCGGGCCGACCTCATCTCCAACAAGGGTATCCACAGGACCTTCCAGGCGGGAAAGCTCGTGCCCAATCTGACGGTGCTCGAGAATGTCATGTCCGGCGTCCAAGATTCCGTGGGCAGTGTGCTCAAGGATACGATTCTCCGGTTTCCCTTCACCAAGGCGAAGCGGGAAAAGGAAATCGAGGAAAAAGCCCGCCGCATAATCGAAATCACGGGACTGACCCATTCCATCAACCGCTGGTCGGCCGACCTTGTATGGACCGAACGACAGCTCGTGCAGATCGCCCGGGCTATCATCGCCGAGCCCAAACTCCTGCTGCTGGACGAACCCGCTTCGGGCATGGGCGCCAAGGAAATCGACGAGGTGGATGAAATAATCCGTAAGGTGAGGGATATGGGCATCACGGTCGTCGTGGTGAGCCACGATGTCAAGATGCTCATGAACATGTCGGATATCGTGACGGTCTTCAATTTCGGCCAGAAGATCGCCGAGGGTGTTCCGGCGGACGTACAGAAAAATCCCAAAGTGCTGGAGGCCTACCTTGGCGCAGAATGAAAAAAATCCAGCCTCCCCTCCGGGAACAGCGCTTCTCAAGGTGGAGGATCTCTCGGTTTCCTACGGGCACATCAATGCCCTCAAGAAGGTGAACATCGAGGTCTTTCCCGGCGAAATCGTCGTGCTCATAGGAGCTAACGGAGCCGGCAAGACCACCCTGCTCTCATCAGTTCTAGGCATTACCCCTTCCCAGTCCGGAACCATCACCTTCGACGGGCAGCGGATCGACAAGGAGCCCGTGGACAAGAATGTACGCAAAGGTGTCTGTCTCGTGCCCGAAGGTCGGGGCGTCTTCGCCTCCATGACGGTGATGGACAATCTTCTTCTGGGCGCCCACCACAATCTGCAGAATAAGGACAAAAACCTAAAGCGGGTTTTCGAATGGTTCCCCATACTCAATCAAAGGAAGAACCAGGTAGCCAAGACTCTCTCCGGTGGCGAACGGCAGATGCTCTCCATAGCCCGGGGGCTCATGTCGGCTCCCAAGCTTATTCTTGTGGATGAACCTTCGATAGGTCTGGCGCCCATTGTCGTCAACGATATTTTCACCATTCTCCAGATGCTGAATAAGGAAGGCTATACGATCCTGCTTTCCGAGCAGAATGCCTACAAAGCCCTCAAAGCCGCCCACAGGGGTTATGTCCTGGAGACCGGCACCGTGACGCTCGCCGGGACCGCCCAGCAGCTGCTGAACGACCCCGGTGTCAAAGCCGCCTACATTGGAGCCTAAAGCCATGCAAGTATTCATAGCGCAAATTATCAACGGACTTTCATTGGGAAGCATATACGTGCTTCTGGCCACCGGATTCAATCTCTTGCTTCTGGTGGCCCTGATCATCCACTTTTCCTATCCCGTGGTCGTGGTCTTCTCCATGTACATCGTATGGGTGGTGCTCAACGCCACGGGCAACAATCTCCTTCTCGGCATTCTGGCGGGCGTCGTTTCTTCCATCCTGCTCAACGTGATAAGCGCCCCCATCTTCCAAAAGGTCATGCAGAAGCGGGGCGAGGTGGATGTCAACTCCACCATGGTCGTATCCATGGGGATGGGATTCATTATCACCGACATCCTCTCCCACTCATTCAACCACGGTTTCCCCATCGCCTATCCCGAAGCCATCACCGGCGGTGGTCCCTTGTTCAGGATCGGCCTCATAAGCGTTCAGGTGGGGCAGGTGTGGTCCCTCGTCATAGGCGCGGTCGCCGTGTCGGCCTTCTTCGTCCTTCTCTATAAAACCAGGGCAGGACGCGCGTTCAGGGCTATCGCCGAAGACCCGGCGGGCGCGAGGTTGGTGGGCATCCCCCTGGTTAAGACGGGCATTCAAAGTTACGCCCTCTCGGGCATCATGGGCGGTATGTCGGCTATTCTCATCGCCATGCTCCTACATTCCGCCTCTCCCGGTCTGGGGGATATGCTGGCCCACAAGGTCTTGGCCGTATCCATCGTGGCCGGGCTGGGCAATCTCGTGGGCGGCTTAGTGGTCGGCTTAGCCCTGGGGGTACTTGAAGCCCTGATCCAAGGCTACGCCGCGGGCAGCTGGTCCAACGCCATCGCTTTCGTGGTCATGCTCGTCGTTATCTTATGGAAGCCGAAAGGTCTCTTCGGCATCAAGGTCTAACAAGGAGGACACCGTGTCGTTATCGATATATTACTTTCTTGCTATTACCGCGGTGAACATCCTCATGACCTGGGCGATTTACCTGCCCTACAGGGTCGCGCATCTGCACTTTATCACCATCGCGAACATGGCTATCTCCGGCTACCTGGCCGGTTTCCTGGTGATGAGCCTGAAGCTGCCCTTTTTCTGGGCCCTCCTCATCGGTTTCGCCGTAGGCGGAATAATCGGCTATATCGTCTCCCTCTTCATAGGCGACGCTCCCACCTTCGCGGTGGTAATAGTCGGTTTTACCTTCATTTACATAACCAGGACGGTAATCGAAAATCTGCCCGCCGTGGGCGGAACCATGGGAATGTTCGGGCTGCCCAACATAGGGAACTCTCCTGCGGCGCATCGCTACATAATACTGGCGATTCTCTACGGCCTGGTGCTGCTCGTGGGCTTCCTCATCCACCGCTTCGACAGTTCGCGGCTCGGCAAGGCGGCTTCGGCGGTCTTCGTCGATAAGGATCTGGCCACATCCCTTGGCGTGGATATAAAGAAAGTGGGCCAGCTTTTGCAGGTATTCAGCTGTCTTGTCGCTGGAGGGACCGGAGTCTTGTACGGCTTTATCTACAAAAGCTTCCATCTGGACTTCTTTACCTTCCACCTTGTGGGAGTCTTCATGACCACCATCTTCGTAGGCGGCTATACCACCCTCTGGGGCTCCCTCCTGATGGCGCCCGTGCTCTACGGCCTTCCCCTTTTGTTCCCAAAAGAAATTCAATCCTGGCGCATGGTCATTTATGGTGTTATACTAATTCTTATATTGGTGCTGAAGCCCGAAGGCTTTATAACCAGAAAGTTCGTTTACAATATTGGTATCCGTCTTTCGCGCAAGCGGGGGAAGATATAAAGACTATTAAGGAGGTCTTATGAAAAAATTAGCCGGAGTAATGGTACTGCTCCTTGTCGCTTCTACCGCGGCGTTTGGCCAGGTAGTGGTGAACGAATGGCAAATACCATTCCTCAACTCCCTAACCGGCGCCATCGCGTCGATCGGCGAGTATCTGCATTGGGGCGCCAACTATGCCGCCCAGGAAATCAATGCGGCGGGCGGTATCGCCGGCAAGCCGGTAAAAGTTATCGGCGTTGATACTGCCCTCGATCCCCAGAAAGGTTCCGTCGAGATGGCCCGCATAGTCAAGGACAGCCTGGTCGCCTTAGGCCCCGTTCCCGAGCCGGTTATCATGGCCGCCATGCCCATCGCCGTGGAGAACGGGATGATGTCCATCACCGCCACCACCTCCTACGAGTATGCGGCTCCCTACTTCCCCTGGACCGTTTCCTGGTTCCCCCCCACCGAGGAAAGGCTCGCTCCCTTGGTCGAGGCCTGGCTGAAGCAGTTCAGCGACATCAAGACCGTCGTCCAGTTCATCGAGCCCTACGGCGCGTGGCCTGGGATGGCTAAAGGCCACACCAGGGCCCTGGGCAACCTCAAGTTGAAGGAAGTCAAGGTCGACGTTCCCAGCGACGCGGTAGCCTTCGGTCCCATCGTCGTGCGCGCCATGTCCCAGAAACCCGACGCCGTGATCCTGGCCTGCAACGCCGAAAAGGCCGCCAAGATCATCAAGGAAATGAAGAGCCTCGGCTGGACCAAGATGAACCACATCCTGGTCTTCTCCAGCGCCGACACCCCCGAGCTCTATACCACCGGCGGCAAGGATATCGAGGGAGTGCAGATCTACAACTATACCAACGATACCCTGGACACCCCCCGCTGGAACGCCTTTAAGGCGGCCTACATGGCCGACCACAAGGGCACCCAGGTTCCCAGCCTCGCGCCGAACTACTACGACGCTGTCTACATGGTCAAGGAAGCCATCGAGAAGACCGGTGTGACCGGAGATCCCAAGAAGCTCAAGGAAGAGCGGAAGAAGATCGCCGATTACCTCCAGAACGTCAAGGGCTTCAAGGGCCTGCTCTTCGAGTGGGACAACGTGAACGGCGTCGCCATGACCAAACCGACCTACATCTTCGAGGTGAAGGACGGCAAGAAAAAGCTCGTGTTGGAAGTCAAGCCCAAGTTCTAATGAATACTGATGGCCCGGGAATGGCTGAACGTCTTTTCCGGACCCCTTGTTTGAGTTTTAGGGCCGTTTCGCGGGAAACGGCCCTTTTTTACAAAATAACCTATGGCTAGGAGGGCCAGTTCATCACCATGAAAACCATGTTGCCTATCGCCCGCTCGGATATTCATGTCCATCTCACCCAGGAAGATATGGAGACCCTTTTCGGCAAGGGTCACAAGCTCAGCCATGTCAGGGAGCTCACGGTGCCGGGCAATTTCGCCTGCGCCGAAACCGTTGAAGTCGTCGGTCCGAAGGGAAGCGTCAAAGGCGCAGTCGTCGTCGCCCCTAACCGAAAATACACCCAGGTGGAAGTTTCCTTTACCAACGCCGCCGAGCTGGGAATCGATCCTCCCTTGCGGGAGTCCGGGGATATCGAAGGCAGTCCCGGCTGCACGCTGATCGGCAGCGAGGGGAGGAAGCTGGTTCTGAAAAAGGGTCTTGTCGCCGCCCTGCGTCATATCCATATGCACACCAACGACGCGAAAGAATTCGGGGTCGTGAACGGCCAGCGGGTCAAGATTCGCGTTCCCGGCGAGCGGGGCCTTGTATTCGAGAATGTCATTGTGCGGGTGGCCGACGATCTGGCCTTGGAAATGCATATCGATATGGACGAGGGCCGGGCCGCGGGGGTCGTCGATTTCCAGCTGGTCGAGCTGATCAAATAAATTTGCCAGAGACGAGACAGGCCCGCGAGCTTCGTATTTAGAAGGAATTTGTTTCTCCATAATTAAATTTTCAATGGTATAATGACTACGATACTGGTATTGAAGTCTTGGGATAACGTCGAAAATCTGGTCTCCATTATCGGTATCCTTCTTTCGCTTAAGCGGGAGATTAGAGAAAAACCGGGAAGGAGGATTTATGAAAAAATTAGTCGGAGTCTTGGTACTACTTCTTGTCGCCGCAACTGCCTCGTTCGGCCAGGTAGTCACGAACGAATGGCAGATTCCATTTCTAAACGCGCTCACCGGTGCGATAGCTTCCATTGGTGAGTATCTTCACTGGGGCGCTAACTACGCGGCCGAGGAGATTAATGCCGCTGGGGGAATTGCGGGCAAACCGGTGAAGATTATTCCTGTCGATGTGGCGCTGGATCCCCAAAAGGGATCGGTCGAGATGGCTCGCATTGTCAAGGATACGCTGGTCGCCCTGGGTCCCGTCCCCGAACCGGTCATAATGGCCGCCATGCCCATAGCGGTGGAGAACGGTATGATGTCCATCACCGCCACCACCTCCTATGAGTATGCGGCGCCCTATTTACCTTGGACCCTCTCATGGTTTCCCCCTACGGAGGACAGGCTTGCTACCCTTATCGCCGCCTACCTGAACCAGTTCAACGACATAAAGACAGTTGTCCAGTTCGTGGAGCCGATGGGGCCATGGCCCGGGATGGCCAAGGGGCATTCTAAGGCCATAGCCGACAAAAAGCTTAAGGAAGTAAAAGTTGATGTGCCTATTGATGCGGTATCCTTCGGTCCTATCGTTGTGCGAGCCATGGCCCAAAAACCCGATGCGATTATTCTGGCCTGTAATGCCGAAAAAGCCGCAAAGATCATCAAAGAACTGAGAGGGTTGGGTTGGAAAAAAATGAACCATATATTGGTCTTCTCCAGCGCCGACACCCCGGAACTTTATACCACCAGCCCCAAGGATGTCGAAGGAGTGCAGATTTATAATTATACCAACGATGACCTCGACACCCCCCGTTGGAATGCCTTCAAGAAAGCCTACATGGCTGACCACAAGGGCACCCAGGTTCCCAGCCTCGCGCCGAACTACTACGATGCCGTGTATATGATAAAAGAGGCAATCGAAAAGACCGGCGTAACCGGAGACCCCAAAAAACTGAAGGAGGAGCGGAAGAAAATCGCCGACTATCTCCAGAATGTCAAGGGCTTTAAAGGTCTGCTCTTCGAATGGGACAATGTAAACGGAGTCGCGATGACGAAGCCGACCTACATCTTCGAAATCAGAAACGGCAGAAAGAATCTTGTATTGGAGGTAAAACCTGGGTTGTAACCCATTTTGCCCTTAGCATAGGGGCTGTCTGGAAACTATGTATAATAAAATGGGGGACTGTTTTTTTAACTAAACAGCCCCCCGTTTTAAAAACCGTGGCAAAGATAACAGTCTATCTGGCCATGCGCTTGACCAAATCCTCGTGGCCCATGTAGCCGAAGGCCGAGCGAGAGTGTCTGATCGCCTTGGCGATAGCCCTTGCCATTGCGTCGGCGGCCATGGCCCCCACGATATTGATATCGCTCTCTACTTCCCCGGTGGTTACGGCGAAAATAGAATCGCCTTCGCCTGCGGTATGGGCGGGACAGATAGCCCTGGAAAAACCGTCATGGGCCATCATGGCCACCCGGGTGGCCATGGGCTTGGAAAGAATCGCGTTGGTCGCCACCATGCCGATGGTGGTGTGACTGGTCAGCCCGGCCTTGGTCGGAGCGTATGCGGCCTGCTTTTTCTTCATCTCCTCGTAGGCGTCCAAGAGACCGTTTTTCTCCTTGTTCAGGGTTCCTCCCAGGAGTTCTCCGGTTACCGGATCCTTTACGTTGCCCCAGCAGTTGACCACCACGAGGGCTCCCACCACAAGGTTTCCGGAGCTTGCGCTGGCAGTCCCCAGGCCGCCCTTCATGCGCTGATCCAGGTCCCCGGCCCAACCGATGAGGGCCCCGGTGCCGGCGCCGACCACGCCCATGGGGACATCGAGGCCTGCGTTTTCGCAGGCCTGATAACCCATGACCTCATCGGGGTAGGCCAGGGGATCGCCCACGGTAAGGTCGAAAATGACCGCGCCCGAAACGATGGGAACCAGAACATTCCAAGCGTTAAAGCCGATCTTCTTGTCTCTGAAATACTTCATCACTCCGCCGGCCCCCGCCAGACCAAAGGCGCTGCCGCCGGAAAAATAGATAGCGTGGGGCGCCGGCACCATATTCACCGGCGCCAGACAATCGGTTTCCCTCGTGCCGGGAGAACCTCCCCGTACATCGACACCGGCGGTCTTCGCGTTTTCGCAGAGCATGACCGTAACGCCCCTGGCGGTATCCAGGTTCTGGGCGTGTCCTATTCTGATGCCGGGGACATCCGTGATCGAATCTCTCATTGATATATCTCCTTATTAGTTGATTTGTTTTTTGCCTGACCGAATAACCATTCCCACATGTCATAATCATAATACGCATAGAGCCAGGAATAATGGGGCGTCGCCCCGAATGTGCCCTTTGGGTAGATTGTTTGCCGGATGCTTTTATTCCCGGCTGAACGTATAGCTTCCACCATTGATGTGCATAATTCTACGCTCACTATATTATCGTCTGCGGAATGAAATGCCCATACAGGCATATTCTTCAGTATAGACGCCCGGTCATAGTAATTTCCGGTTTTTATATCGCCTGCGTTATCTTTTTCGGTTAAGCCTAGAAAAGGGGCCATGCCGGGATACGACTCAAAATTGGCCATGCCGCCGCCCGCAACAGGAACGAGCGCCGCAAAAAGCTCCGGATTCTCGATCCCCAGCTTATACGTACCGAACCCGCCGAGAGAAATTCCCGTAAGGTAGATTCTGTTATCGTCTATGCGCGAGAACCGTTTAATAATCCCACGGATAAGATCCGCTTCGTTTTTCGCGACCCTGTCGGATGCATGAGCTTCTTCGAGAGGACACTGGATAGCCGCTATATAGCAGGGGTGTTTTTTCTGCCACCAGGGATATGCGATGTTGGTGGCGCCTTCTCCGCAAGTAATTGACAGCTGCGCTTCGTTGTAGTGTCCGCGCTGCCCTGCCCCGTGTAAATAGACCACGAGAGGGACTTTTTTGCCTTCCGGCAGGTTTTCGGGATCAGGTTCGAACAAGCGATATGCGAGATATGAACCGCAATCTCCTTGATACGTTTCATATTTAAAAGAATCAAATGCACTGTGATCCCCGTATATCTCAAACTCGAACACATGCATCGGACTGATTGAGAAGAGTCTGAGATATCGCGCAAGTAAGCCGCGTTTTACAAAACGATCTATTCTTGTGCTTTGATTCTTCTCCACTTTATCAAGCTTCTTCCACGTGATCCCATCGAGGCTGTATTCAAGAAGGCAATTTTCTATGATCTTAACGCTGTGTACGGCCCAACGGGTTATATACAGGGGTTCCCGAAAGTCAAGCGAAATCCAGCTTGGGCCCGGCTCTGTGGCTTCCCATGCGGTTTTGCCCAAATAGTCTTTATCTATTGCCAGAAAAGCCTTGTCTTGGTTGCTGGAGGAAGCCACTTTCACATAATTGGTATGTTTTTTGGTCCAATTGATCGTTCTGTCCATTAGCTTAGTAACACTCCAAAGAGGGACATCGACCACATTGTAGTTTCTTCCTGAAAGGACGGGTTTTGTTGTCAGCCAGGGGCCGCGGAGTTTGCGGACTTTTTTATTCACCGCCATGGACGCGAATGCCGAGGGGCAAACCCTGTTCAAGGATACGCAGGCACTCGCCCCCGAACCCTCTCCCACACTCCAGAGCTTAGTCTCGGCAATGTTGAATCTTCCCCGAATATGGCCGAGAAGATTAATAAGCGAGGTATTGTCATAGCCTTTATAAGGTTTCTTTACCGCGACCACCAGGGTGGGTTCTATTGATTGGGTGGTTTTTTTTATAAATTCATAGGCGACCTGCGCCAATTGGTCGTCATCCATCAATATAAAAGCGAGCCCTAAGTCCATGGCTTCAGGATTCGCATATGCGTGAGGAATGTAGATATAGTATTCAAGCGCTTGATAGCTTTCTTCCTTGAATTCAGAGGGCAATATCACGGTCAGTTCGCCCACATCCAGCGAGGATTTTTTGAAGGCCTGCACATTGCGATTATCGAGAAGCGCTGAATCACCTGTCATTTTACTTCTCCAACGACGCCGGGACGGCATTATGCCAGGGTTCTTCCCGGATGCTGTTTAAAACGCCAAAAGACCCAAAGCCTTTGTTCAGGCTAAGGTTAAAATAAGCGGTTGTCAACACGATTGGGGATATATCGCTTCGATGGGTGATACGCTGTTTCATTTTTCGTACGGGAAAGCTTGCGGGCTTGCTGTTTGGCGGTTATAATAAACTACTATCGATATGCGGTGATTACCGGTGTTTAAAAGGAGAAGGAGTATGGCTGAAGTACAGAAATTGACAATCCAGGATCTCGCGGCTATGAAAAAGGAAGGCAAGAAGATCTCCATGATCACCGCCTATTCCTATCCTCAGGCCCTTGTCGTCGACGAAGCCGGCATCGACATCATCCTCGTCGGTGACAGCCTCGGCATGGTGGAACTCGGCTACGCTGGCACCACTCCCGTCACCATGGACGAGATGCTCAGCCACACCAAGCCGGTCATGAGGGCGGTCAAACGGGCCCATGTGGTGGGCGACTTACCCTTCATGTCCTATAACATCTCCGTCGAGCAGGCTATCACCAACGCCGGAATCCTTTACAAGGACGGCGGCTGCGACTCGGTAAAGCTCGAGGGCGGCCAGGATTTCGCCAAAACCGTCGGCGCTATCGTAAAAGCCGGCATTCCCGTGTTCGGCCACATCGGCCTCACCCCCCAGACCGCCGGAAGCTTGGGCGGATTCAAGGTTCAGGGCAAGTCCCTGGACGCGGCCAAGAAAGTGTTGGACGACGCCATCGCCCTGGACGAGCAGGGTGTCTTTGCGGTGATTCTGGAAGCCATTCCCCGCCAGCTGGCCGAAATAATCACCAAGAAAGTCAAGTGCGTCACCGTGGGAATCGGCGGCGGTGTCAATTGCGACGGCCAGGTTCTCGTATTCCACGACCTCCTGGGCCTCTTCAAGCGCTTTACCCCTAAGTTCGTGAAGGTCTATGCCAACGCCTACGACTTCCAGCTCAAGGCTATCCAGGACTATATTGGTGAAGTCCAGCAGTCCAAGTTCCCCGATGACGAGCACAGCTTTACGATGAAACCGGAAGTGGTCGACGAACTGAAGAAGTACGCAGGTCTTTGATCTGTCCATTTATTCGTGAAAAGACGACGAGTGTCCAAGGCTTATAACCCGGGGCTCGTCGTTTTTTAGTTAGCGTCTGTGGACCCGCAAGGCCAGACGCACAGGGAGGTTAATTGTGTCAATCGTTCGAAAAAGTCCGGTTCCATCCGACATCGACATCGCCCAGGCGGCGGAAATAAAGCCGATCTCCGAAATAGCGGCTAAATATGACCTTGAGGAGCGCTTTCTTGAGCATTACGGCAGCCAGAAGGCTAAAGTACGCCTCGAATTCCTTTCCGACCCGGCTACGCCCAAGACTAAGCGCGCGAAATACATCGATGTGACCGCCATTACCCCCACACCGCTGGGGGAGGGAAAGACCACCACCACGGTGGGGTTGACCCAGGGCTTCGGCGTCATAGGCAGGAAAGCTATCGCCAACATCCGTCAGCCTTCCATGGGGCCGACCTTCGGCATCAAGGGCGGGGCGGCGGGGGGCGGCTATAGCCAGATCGTTCCCATGGCTGATTTCAATCTCCATCTCACCGGCGATATCCACGCCGTATCGGCGGCCCACAACCTCTGCGCGGCGGGTCTGGATGCCCGCATGTACCACGAGAGCCGCTGGTCGGATTCCTACTTCGAAAAGCTGGGACTCCACAAACTAAACATAGATCCCTACAACGTTCTCTGGCGTCGGGTAATGGATATGAACGACAGGACCATCCGCAGGATGGTGGTCGGCCTCGGCGGCCTCGAAAACGGCCCTTTGCGGGAGACCGGATTCGATATTTCCGTGGCCAGCGAAGTCATGGCCATTCTTGCCCTCTCCACCAGCCTGGACGACCTTCGCAAGCGCCTGGGCCGTGTGGTCGTGGCCCTGGACAAGTCGGGCAAGGCTATCACCGCCGAGGACCTCAAGGTCGCCGGCGCCATGACCATCCTCATGAAGGACGCCCTCAAGCCGAACATCCTCCAGACTCTGGAGGAACAGCTCGCCTTCGTCCACGCGGGACCCTTCGCCAACATAGCCCACGGCAACTCTTCCATCGTCGCCGATTTGATCGCCACCAAGCTGGCCGATTACGTGGTCACCGAATCCGGCTTCGGGGCCGACATGGGTTTTGAAAAGTTCATGGATATCAAATGCCGGGCCTCGGGAATCATGCCCGACGGGGTAGTGCTCGTCGCGACGGTACGGGCGCTCAAGATGCACGGCGGGGGCCCCAAGGTCACCCCCGGAAAGCCGCTCTCCACGGCCTACACCCAGGAGAACCTCGATCTGCTTAAAAAGGGAATCGCCAACCTGGAAGCCCATTTGAAAATTATAGGCAAATACGGCCTGCCCGCGGTGGTGGCCATCAACGCCTTCCCCACCGACAGCGCCGCCGAGCATGCCCTGGTGCGGGAAGCCGCCCTCAAGGCGGGGGCCTCGGACGCCGTGGTCTCCTCCAACTGGGCAAAGGGCGGCGACGGAGCGGCCAAGCTGGCCGAAGCGGTGGACAAGGCCTGCGCAGTGCCCGCCAAGGCCAATTTCCTCTATCCCCTGGAGCTTTCGATTAAAGAGAAGATCGAAACCATCGCACGGGAAGTCTACGGAGCCGGAAGCGTAACCTACACCGATGTGGCCTCGGCCGCCATCGATAAGTTCAGCTCCCTGGGCTACGACAAGCTCCCCATCTGCATGGCCAAGACCCATCTCTCCCTCTCCCACGACCCGACGGTAAAGGGCGCGCCCAAGGGCTTTGTCTTCCCGGTCAAGGACCTGCGGCTGGCCGCCGGCGCGGGATTCATCTATCCCCTTACCGGAGAGATCAGCACCATGCCAGGCCTGCCTTCCGTGCCAGCCTATATGGGCATGGATATCGATACCACGACCGGGCTTATCACGGGACTGTCTTGATCGCTGACTCCGCATAGGATATGAATGAGCCAGGCCGTCCGGGATGAATCCCGGACGGCCTTTTTTCGCCCTCCCGACGGTACTGTCGGCCCCGGCCCTAGGGCGAGGCCGGATCCAGGGCGGTGATGCCCGGAAGCGAAAGCCGTTCGAGAAATTCCAGGAAGGCGCTGGGGCCGGTGGAGATGTGGAGTCCGGGCAGGTTTAGTCCCGCGTACTGTTTTTCCTTTTCGCTGCAGATGACCGTGAACACTCCTTCCCTGATCGCGCGGTGGAGGGCTTTTTGATGTACCTCCCTGGGGCTGCGTCCCTTCGCCGCCCCGGCTCCGGCAAGGAAATCGAGCCTGGCCGGGCCCGACCACAGAATGCCGCCGGCCTTCCCAATGCAGGATACCGCGTGAGCAAGCCCCTTTCTTCTTTCCTCCGCCGATTTTCCGACAATCAAAAGACTTTCGGCCGCGGATTCCCTGAGCGAACCGATCAGGGAATCGATGTGAGGCAAGGCTTCCCTTTCTTTTCCCTCTGAAAGAACAGCCTCGCTCTCCCCCGGAGGGATGACTACCAGGCGGTCGGCCCGCGAAAGGAGGGCGGACATCACGCCGAACTGGGCCCTCAGCTCCTCTCCCGAAAAAACCGCCACGAAGGGGCGGGGAGTTTTTTCTATGATTGTTTCGAGTATGCTCAGTTCACGGACGACCAGAGGGCCGGCCACCCTCCGGGAGACGAACCGCGCGACGCTGGTAATGCTGGCATGACGGCGGTGACAAACGTTGAAGGCGTCGTTTACGTACCAGCCGTCGGACAGCTCGGCCAGGGAGCGGGCGAAGGCGTCGTCGTTGTCCTTTTCGCCCGATGCGAAGCGCAGATTTTCGATCATATTGATCTTGCCCGGCACCAGGTTTTTTCTGCCCACCAAAAGCCCGGAGGAGGCGACGCTCAGCGTATGGAAGACGAAGCGTTCCCCCAGCAGGGAAGAAAGCAAATCGGCCACCGGCTGAAGGCTGTAGTTCTCATAAAGTTCTTCCCTGGAAAGCCGCAGGTCCCCCTCGGCGCCGGGATCGCCCAGGTGAGAGCAGACAATAGGGGTCCCCTTCCGGGATAGGATAGCCTCGAAGGTGGGTAAAAGCTGAAGCAGCCTTTCCTGCTTATCAATCCTGCCCTGGTCTATTTTGACATTGGCGTCAACCCGGAGAAGGACATTTCCCCCCCCGAAAGTTTCAATGGAATCAAGCCCGGAACGACGGAGGTTGGTCTCGCGCTTGAGTCGAATCAATTCCGATTCTATCAGGTCGCGTACGACGATAACCGCCTCCGCCGCCGTGCCGCAGCGCCCGATCGCAGCGCTCACCGAGGCGAGGGGGAGAAAAAAATCAGAGATGGGGGCGACGCCGCGGTATACGGCGCCGGTATTGCCGTCGGCGGTTACCCGTTCGCCTTCCCGCAGCCGCAGCGATCCGGCGCCGTGGAAGATCACTGTCTTCCGGTCGTAGTCCAGCTCAATATCGCCGCAGCCCACGATACAGGGCTTGTTCATGGACATGGCGGTTATCGCCGCATGGGAAGTCCTGCCCGGATATACCGTCACTATCGCGTGGGAGAGGTTCATCACATCGAAGTCCGTCGGTTTCGTGTTGTTGGCGAAGTACACGACGCTTTCCCGTCGGGCCTCGGCCTCCTTAAGCCTTTCCATGCTGATGACCAGGGTGCCCGAGACGACGCCCCCGTTTATGGGCACGCCCACGGAAATCGGCGGAGTCCAGCGGCGCAGAAGAAAATCCGCCCGGGGCAGGGCCGCGCTGGAATAGGCGGCCTCCAATCGATCGATGCGGGCTCTGTATTCCTCCAGGTCGATTATGGATTGGGAGAGAAGATCCGTATCCGCCACCAGCTGGGCGAAGGCCCCCAGTCGCGCCGCCCTGGCTTGCAAAAAATAGAGTTCGCCGTTTTCAACGGTGAATTCGATGTCCAAGTCTTGTTTATAGTGGCTTAGGAGCAGGCGCTTGCCCCGTACGAGTTTCTCCGAAAGCTCCGGATCCAGCCTGGAAATGGGTTCGGTTCCCGCGCTGGCCTTTACCACCTCCTCGCCCTGAGCCATGGCCTTGAATTCACCGAATAGTTCGTCGTCCCCGGTGATCGGATTGCGGGTGATCACGACGCCGCTTAAGGATTTTGGCCCCAGATTACCGAAGACGAGCTTTTGGACGGTCACCGCCGTTTCAGGCTTGACCGAAGCATGGAGGGAGCGGGAAAAGGCACGCGCGGCATGGGAGCCCCGGGACTCGTAGACGAGACCGATACAGCGCAAGAGCTGCGTTCCCGGGTTGTTTAAAAACTCATCGCCCAGGCGCTCCACCAGGCGCGCCTCCATGGTCGGTATAGTCTCGTTGTCGGGGAAAGCCTTGATATGGGTTTTGCTCCCCTCGATGAGGGCGAGGGCGGCGCTGCAGTTTTTCAAAAAGCGTTTGTAGATGGACTCGACCAGATGGGGGCCCCTGCGTTTTTCCAGCGCCGCCCTCACCTTTGGCACGAGGCCGACGTTGAGTATGGTAGCCATTACCCCCGGCATGGAATGGGGAGCTCCCGAGCGCACCGAAAGAATAAGCGGGTGATCGGGATCGCCCAAGCTTCTGCCGCTCTGCTCCTCCAGCTCCTTGAGCTTTTTTTCGATGAGGGCGATCTGGTCCTCACCGAGAAGCCCTTCCCGCCAGCAGCTTGAAAAGAACGGATAGCCCAGCACAAAGGCTGGCGGGACCTTAAGCCCCAGACCGGCCATGTCGATAATGCTGTTCCCTTTTCCGCCCAAGGCCGCCCGTATCCGCTGGTCAGGTTTCTCCCAGGTCGAAGCGATGTACGATTTTGGCCCAAGTTTCACCTGTTTCCCAGGTTGGTCGAGATGCGCATAGAGTCGCATATCGTCGGCTTGCCGCTGGAGCTCCCTGTCCACCGCCGCGGTCACTTTTTCCGAGAACTCGCTCAGCACGTGGATCTGGGTTCTCCTGATGAAATTGTTGAAGAACCTCGTCTTTACGGCCAACAGGCGGGAGGTGGGAAGCTCGTATTCCTCCAGGATATGATTGAGCGCCGCGCTCATCTTTTCGATTATCTCAATCTGGAGATATCGCTGCAATTCGTTGCTTATAGCGCCCAACCTCTTTTTCGCCACGAGATAATTGCGCATCGATGATTCCCTAAGATCGTCCAACTCTTCCTGATGCTGCTCGACATCGCCCACCGCCAGACCTTTGATCGAGGATATGTTGAGCAATTCCCGCAAAACCCCCAAGGCTTCCCGGAAGTTGCGGGGCATCACTTCGGCAAAATGGTTATTCGTCAAATCGTTGGCCAGAAGGAAGACCAACCTGCCCAGGGATAAATCCAGCAGCAGATAATCGTAGAGATCGATCCTCGATTCCCTGTGGGATTCCTTGAGAAAGTGCTTGAAACTCGCCAGGCGCTTTAAAAGATCCAACTCGAGAAAAGGATCGGCCAGGTTTTCCGCCGTTAGCCGGCCGAGAAAGCCTATGACCTCGGCCTTTAGAAAGCAACGCTCGAAAATATCCAGGTTCTGCTCCAGCTGATGCTTGACCGTCGCGATATCCCCGCTTTCGTAGTCCCACAGATAGGTCAACCTCGCCTTGAGCTCGATGGCGAGATCGATGAAACGCTCCGATTCCTCCTCGGGGTCGAAGAACCTGGGAAGCGCCACATAACCGGCCCTGACCATGGCCTCGGCGTTTCCATTGCGTACGAGTTCCAAATAGGGCTCGAGATAGCTTTTGATAATGCGGGGCGAAAGCCTGCGGTGCACTTCCTTCCGCAGGTCCCCGGCGAATCCCAGCATGGGATCATCCTCGACCCGCTCTTCTTCAAAGGCTTCCGCCGTCGCCCGGATTTGTTCGATCATCTCCTCGGCGCCCTGCCGTACCGGAAGTTTTTTCAGAACCTCCCGGGCATAGTAGATGAGCTTGGATGAGGGGTTTCGGCAGGAGTCCAGGGCCTGCCTCGTGGTGCTCTCTATTTCGGCGTAGATAGCCTCCATGTCGGATTTCTTGACCCTCAGATCGGGGATTCGGTCGTCCTGCCCCAGTAAGCGCAGATTGATGAGCAATTCCATCAATAGGGGAATCTTGTCGTCCTCGTCTTCGCTGTCCCGCACCTTCTTGAGCTGGGCGAGGATGCTTTCCCAGGTGTTTAGTCGCACTCGAAGCCCTCCTCCTTCGATGATGGGAGAGGTCCGGGGTATTGTCAACCGAAACCTGAGCCTGCGGTTTCCCTCTCTGCATTTGCCGCCGAGCCCGCTTGACGACGACGGCGATTCGGGCAAAGCTCTAGCCCTGAATTTGCTTTGCGGAGGGCTTCGTGCCGATATTTCGCCGGCGTTTGCCGATTCAATCCTTATCGAGACAGGGGACGCGCATGTGGACAAGGGCTAAAGAGGAAAGCTTGAATTTTATCACCCATTTCGCCGCTCTTGTCTCCGCCGCGCTTTATACGATCTGGACCATGGGCGCTTTCGCCCGGGACCAGGGCGCGCTCATGATTGTAAGCAGCGCTCTGTTCTGCGCCTCCATGATAACATTGTACGCGGCTTCCTCCCTTTATCACCTGGCTAGAGAGGAATCCGTCAAGCGTAGGCTTAAGGTTTTCGATCACAGCGCCATCTTCGTCCTCATCGCGGGAACCTACAGTCCCTTTACCCTGGCGGGACTTGGCGGCGCCTGGGGGTGGAGCCTCTTCGGCGTCGTCTGGGGGCTCGCCGTCGCCGGCATAGTTTTCAAGCTTTTCTTCACCGGCCGCTTCAAGCTCGTTTCCACGCTCTTGTATATAGCCATGGGTTGGCTCATCGTCATCGCCGTCAAGCCTATGATAAACAGGCTCCCGGCTCCGGCTATTGCGTGGCTGGTGGCCGGCGGATTGGCCTATACCCTGGGAACCCTATTCTATTTGAACAAAAAGCTTCCTTTCAGCCATGCCATCTGGCATCTCTTCGTCGTCCTGGGAACCGCGGGACACGCGGTGGCCCTGCGCTTTCTGGCGTATCCCTGAGGCGCCAAACGGGGCATACTGTAGCAAGGAGTATGAAGTATGAGACTGGCACTTGTTCAGATTCGGGGTGATACGGTATACCGCTATGCCGATACGGCTTCCCGCGTAAAATCCATGATAGAGAAGGCTTGCGCGGAAAAGCCGGATTTTATCGTTCTGCCCGAGTGCGCCTATCCTGCCTACCTGATCGGGCCCGAACAGGCTATCATGGAAGAATCCCTGGCCGGCTCCGAAGCTCTTCTGTCCGCCGTATCCGAGCTGGCTCGTCGAAATTCGGTGTATATATGCGTAGGAATCGCGGTAAAGCGCGGGGGCAAGCTCTTCAACGCGGCGCTGACGTTCGACAGGGAGGGTAGGGAGATCGATTTCACGGCCAAGACCAATCTTTGGCACTTCGACGATCGCTGGTTCGTGCGGGGTACGGGTTATTCGGCCTTCGAAACAGAGTTCGGCAGAATAGGGACGATGATCTGCGCCGACGGCAGAATTCCCGGGATCGCCGGACTTTTGGCCAGGGACGGCGCGAAGCTGATCATCGACCCGGTAAACCTGGTCGCGGCGGCGGAGAGACCGGAGCAGCTCAGCAATCAGCAGTATGAATTCATTCTTCAGGAAAGGGCGAGGGAAAACGGCGTGTACATAGCCGTCTGCGACAAGTGCGGCGTTGAAGGCAATGTGGTGACCTTCCTTGGCCGCAGTTTCGTGGTCGATCCCGAAGGCGCCATGATCGATCAGTGTTCCCCGGACCGGGAAGAGATCCGGATCGTCGATATAGACCTTTCCAAAAGCGGGCCGGTCTCGCGCGGGAAGGTTCGGCCCTTCGGGGCGATGACGAAGTCCGTGGACGAGCTGCCCCTATCGGCTATCTGCGGCCAGCCTTACACGATGGAGGATCTCGCCATCTATACCATGCTCGCCCGCTTCGGAAGCTCTTCGTCGAAGGAGTATCTGGAAAAGGCCCTCTACTACCTGAAAAACGCCTGGACTCTGCGTGCGCGGCTGCTCGTATTGCCCGAAACGCCCCGGGCTTTCGCTGTGGATGAATTTCTTTTGAAAACCTTGTCCAACGAGCTCGCCCAGGGATATTTCGCGGTTCTCGCAGGCACCGTAACAGTCCCGATGGGCAGTCCGGCGGGGGCTGCCGTGGACTTTGCCACAAAAGGCGCCGGCGGGCGAAAAGCTCTCCTGCTTTCCCGGGGTCAGCCGGCCCAGGAAATAGCTTCGGCGGGACTTTCGAATTCGCCTAACGCGAGTTCAGTTAAAATCGCCCAACTCGGTTCCGCTGTTCGGCTCGGCGCGATGTTCGACGAGGGAATCCACGTTCCGGAAATCGCCAGGACGGCCATGCTCCAGGGGGCCGACATTATGGCGTATTTCGACTCTTCCAAGGGCGATTCGACATTGAAGGCGATAAAGACGAGGGCGGCCGAAAACAAGATGTTCATTGTCCGGAGCGCTTCGGCGGCCGGAGAGGATTGCAGTTTCATAATCAATCCCGACGGGGCCAGGGTAACCACCACGCTGCAGGCCGAGGAGCACTCGACCGCCGCTTATATCAACACTGCCCTGAGCAAGTTCAAGAGCGTGGTGCCCGGCACCGATGTCGCCCAGGGAGCTTTCCCCGAACTCCACGCGGGGCTTTTTTCTGAATAGCGCCCGCGGGCGAGACTTAAGATAAAACTTTGCCCAGGATGCTGTATGCCATATGGTCAAGCACCATATGCAAGTCCTCGGTCACCTGCATATCTGCGATGGGAATGTGCACACTGTACTTGACGATTTTCCTGAGCTTGCCGCCGTCGTAGCCCGTGAGACCCAGGGTGAGAGCCCCCTGCGCATTAGCATATTCCACCGCTTTTATGACGTTAGGCGAATTTCCGGAACCTGAAATGGCTATCACCAAATCACCGGGCTTGAGAAAATTCTTTAGCGGCTCGATGAATATATCCTCGTAACTCACATCGTTGGCGTAGGCCGTGATCGTAGGCGTGTTGTCGCCAAGGCAAATAAACTTGAATCGCCTGGACTTACCATATGAGAGCCCTTTGTTGAAATCCACCGCCATGTGCGATGCCGTGGCGTGGGACCCCCCGTTGCCCAGGGTGAAGACCTGACAATCCCGCTCCAAGGCGTCGAGGAGAAGGTTGAGAAAATCCTCCAGCTCTTTTCTCGAGACTTTGTCCAAGGTCGCCTTGAGCCTATGGAAATAGGTTTCTATATCGTTTTTGAAATTCCTTCGCATCGATCATTCTCCTGACATGCATCCATTCTTTTTCATTGCTAATATGGAGCTTGAAAGTGTAAATGACATCGTTGCCATGGGCAAGGGTGGCAGGGAGCTATAAACGGACGGTCCCAAGCTTCCGACCCCATATTTTATGGACAAGAGAGGGTAGGCATGATACCATTAAAATCGCTATAGCAGTAAAAAGCGGGCGTCTTCCTCGGTCGGGGAATACGGTACGTCCGCCGATCTTCGAAAGGAGCGATTATGAAAAGAGTTCTGACCCTCGCGCTGGTCCTCTCGACACTTTTAGTGTCCGCCGCCTTCGCCCAGGAATCCCTCATGGCCTATGCCTCGGTCGAGCAAGACCTGGCGGTTAATCTCTTCAAGGCTTTTGAAAAAGAAACCGGCACTAAGGTGGAGTTCGTCCGTCTGGGCTCCGGCGAGCTCGAAGCTCGCATCGAAGCCGAAAAGAACGATCCTCAGGCATCGATTTGGGTGGGCGGCGTGGGTACCAACCATATTTCCGCCCAAATGAAGGGTCTCACCCTCGCCTATAAGTCCAGGGCAGCGGCCAATATCCCCGCGCAGTTCAAGGACAAGGACGGCTTCTGGGTCGGCCTTTACCTCGGCCCTCTTGCAATCACCACGAACATGAACCGTGCCAAGGAATTGGGTCTCACCCCTCCGACTAGTTGGGCCGAGCTTTTGAAGCCCGAATACAAAGGTAAGTTCCGCATCGCCTTCCCCGGCTCCTCGGGTACCGGCTATAACTTCCTCACTACCGTTATCTATCTCAATAATATGGATGAGGACAAAGCCTTCGCCTGGCTTAAAAAATTTGCGGACAACTGTGAAAAGTTCGAGCGCTCGGGTCCGGCCCCCACCAACTACGTGGCCACCGGCGAGATTCCCATCGCCATCGGCTATGCCCATGACGCGGTACGCGCCAAGGCTGCCGGAGCCCCCTTGCAGATCAATATCCCCTCCGAGGGTGTCGGCTTCGAACTCGCTTCCATGTCCCTCATAAAGGGCGGCAAGCAGGCCGTTCTAGCCAAGAAACTCTACGACTGGATCCTCGGACCCAGCGGCCAGAAAATCATTGCCGACTTCTATGTCGTGCCCGTCCAGGAAGGTGTGGCCGCCAACCCCAACGCGATTCCCCTGGCCAAGATAAAGACGGTCAACCAGGACTCAATCTGGGACGCCACCAACAAGGCCAGGCTTCAGGACCGTTTTTCCAAGGAGATCGGCAATAAATAATTCTTGAATGGGAGCAGCCGGGTAATCGTCCGATTTCCTGGAGACCCTCAGAGAGTACGGTGTGGTTAGCTATTATGTAATAAGGCCGCCCGGCATGCCGGGCGGCCTTCGTTTAAAAACATCGTGCAAACAGCGACTCCCAGCGTTTGTGGGCCTTTCGGACTTAGCTGGACAGGAACAACACGGAACAACACGCCGGGTTGAGAGCTTTCGATTGGGCTCCCTATCGGTTCCGAGCCTTACTCTTCGGGCAGAATCCTCACCAGCTCGGGTTCGAAGGTCAGCGATACGTTACTGCCTTCGGGCCAGACTTTTTTGCGTGCCGGGTCGTCGATCTGTACGAGAATGTCGCCCAGTTCGGTGCTCACGAAGGTTTCGACACTCGATCCCAGGTAAATGTTGACCGACACCTTGCCTTCCAGAAAGCCCTTGCCCGGCTCGTCGAGCCTGAGCGACTCAGGCCTGGCCATGACCGAGGCTTTTGCGCCGGGGGCGAGTCCCGCCAAGCCCTTGGGCACCATGAAGCGCTGACTCTGGAGGCTGCAGGCGTAGCCTTCGCCTTCCTTGCCCAGGATTTCCACGGGAATGAAGGCTACCTTACCCACGAAACCGGCTACGAACTTGGAATTGGGATTCTGATAAATCTCCGCGGCGGTGCCCATCTGCATGATCACCCCGTCCTTCATGACGATCACCCTGTCCGAAAGGCTCATGGCCTCGGTGCGGTCGTGGGTGACATAGACGGCGGTAATGCCCACTTTTTTCTGTATCCGCCTGATTTCCACCCGCATCTGCTCTCGTAAAAGGGCGTCCAGGTTGGAAAGAGGCTCGTCCAGCAAAAGCACCGAAGGTTCCACGATAAGGCTCCGCGCCAGGGCGACCCGCTGTTGCTGGCCACCCGAAAGCCTTCCCGGAGAACGGCCGGCCAACTCTTCCAATCCAACTAGCTTCAGGGTGTCCATCACCTTGGTCTTGATTTCGGTTTTTGGCAATTTCATGATCTTGAGCCCATAAGCTACGTTGTCGAAGACGTTCATATGAGGGAAGAGACCGTAGCTCTGGAACACCGTCGCTTTGTCCCTGGCGTGGGCGGGGAGCTGGGTGACATCATCGTCTCCGATATATATTTTGCCTTCGGTGGGGAGTTCGAAGCCGGCGATCATCCGCAGGGTTGTAGTCTTGCCGCAGCCCGAGGGGCCCAAAAGGGTCACAAGTTCTCCCGGCTCTATGACAAAGGAAACGTCTTTGACCGCAGTGACGGTCTTGCCGCCCGAGGGATCTTTGAAGCGCTTGGTGATATGGCTCACTTCTATGGAAACGGATTTTTTCTCCATGATCATCCCTCCTGGGTACTGCTCTTTTCGAGCAGGATATTATGCTTGAAGAGAAGGTTAATAACCGCGAATGCGATCAATACTATCGCAATGAGCGTTACCGACATAACGCTGGCCAGGCCGAATTTTACGTTCTCCGCGAAGTTATAGACCAGGACCGTCATATGGTACCAACGTGGCGAAACAAGGAAGATGATCGTGCTCACCGCTGTCATGGCGCGTACGAAGGTATAGGACATGGTCGCAACGAAGGCGGGACGTATCAATGGCAGGGTTATGGTACGAAAGATGGTGGCCGGTCCGGCTCTGAGGTCGGCGGCCGCCTCCTCTATGGCGGGATCGATCTGCCGTAGGGTGGAGGAGCCATTCTCCAGGCCGAAGGGGAGTTCCCTGATCACATAGGCGATCACGAGAATGGCGCCCGTGCCCACCAGTATGATAGGAGCTTTGTTAAAGGCTAGTACGTAACTTATGCCGATGAGGGTTCCTGGAATGGCGAAGGGGGCGAGAATGAGAAATTCCAAGAGACGCTTGCCCGGAAATTTTTTCCGCACCAGTATGTAAGAAGCCATCATGCCCAGAATACCCGCTATCGGCGCTGATATGATCGCCAGAAGCGTGGTGTCCTTTACGGACTTTCCGCCCCTTCTGAAAGCTTCGGTGAAGTTCTCCAGGGTCAGGCTGTAGTCGATGCCCCAGTTTTTAACGAAGCAACCCGCTAAAATCGTCAAATAGAGGGCGATGATAAAGGCTATGAAGAAACCGATAAAAATACCCAACGCCGTTTTAACCGGTTTGGACGTGAGATCGTAGAGCCTGGTAGAGGGTTTGCCCGTGACCGTGACGTAGGATTTCCTGGTGATCCAGTAACGCTGCACAAAGAAGGCCAGCACCGTCGGCAAAAGCAATACGAGGGCATATATGGTGCCATAGTTGACTCTGCTCATGCCCACGACTTCCAGGTATGCTACGACCGAGAGCACCGAAAAGCCGCCGCCCAGTAGCAGGGGATTGGCGAAATCGGCTATGGCTGTGGTGAAGACTAAAAGCCAGGCGCTTAAAATGCCGGGCGTGGAGAGAGGGAGTGTGATACCCAGAAAGGTCTTGAGCTTTCCCGCCCGTAGGTCCATTGATGCTTCTTCCGTCGTAGCATCGATGGCTTGGAGTACTCCCTCGATTGACGAAAAGGCGATGGGAAACATGGTGAGGGTTTGGATCGCCAGCAATCCCTGCAGGCCATAGATAGGTCCGGAGGTTATGCCGAGGAGGCTTTTGGTGACGAAGCCGTTGTTGCCGAAAAGCAGAACCAAGGCCAAGGTGAGGGAAAAGGGCGGGGAGATGACCGGCAGGTTGGCCAAGGCTTTGATAAATTTCCTCATTCTGGGCGAGAGGACCGTTCGGGTAGTGTAGAAGGCGAAAATATAACCCACCAGAGTCGCTACCGTAGCGGTGGAAACACCCAGAATCACGGAGTTTTTAAGGGCGATCCAAATTTTCGACTGGGAAAGGATCAGCTTCCAGACATCCAGAGAAACCTTGCCGTCGGCTATCACGCTCAGCTTAAAAGCTTCGTAGAGGGGGTACACTACAAAGACCCCCACGATAGTGAAGAGGATGATGATTGCGTAGCCTATGATGGGTTCACGGGAGAAGATGGCGATCCATACCGCCGTTAGCACCGCGAAAGACATGATCAGTCCTAGGAAGAACAATAGAGAGTTGAAGTTTTTCGCGCTCGAATCGCTGCTCAATATGATGACCGTACCCGCGATGTCGTAGTCGTCCACCACCAAGGGGACATAGACGGGACTGACGACCATTCCATTGACGTCGTAACTGTTCTTGGAGAAAAACTTTTCCTGGTAGGACACGCTTTCGATTGCCTGGGTAAAATCCGAAGAGGCCTTGAGTTCTGCGAAAAGCTTTTCTTCCTGGAGATTGCTGGTCTCGAGGACAGGATTGTCCATCGGATCCCCGGAGAGAAAAAGTATCTTCATGCCACTATCCTGGGACTCGATTTTTTCCTTCCAGATACGGAAGCTTTCTGGATCTGATGGCACCGATTCGGCGAGCGTAACTATATGTTCGGTCTGAGAATTCCTGCTTATATCGTTAAAGGTCTTCGAAATGGTGCTGAATATCCAGGTCACGAAAACGAGGAACAGGAGTGAAATCAAACCGAAGACGAGGAGCTTCTTTCGTGTGAACATAAACACTCCTTAGAATGGAACGATAAACGATATAGGTTCATAATCTGTTTCGAGCCGTACTTACGCAAAGTATCAGAGAATAGCCTTCCTGAAAAAGAGAGTAGGGTGGAAATCCAAAGCGTGGCCTAAAAAAGGCGGGATTCTTATTTGTAAAGCCCAGGATATAGTCTCCTTTCCACCAGCTGCACCAGAAGATGAATGATGATGATATGGAGTTCCTGGACATGATCGGAAAATTTTCCGGCGGGCGTCGCGATATGGATATCCGATAGCTTGCCGAGGGCTGACCCAAGTTTTCCCGTAAGGGCTATGATCTTCAGACCCTTTTCCCTGGCCGTCCTTGCCGCAGCCAATACATTAGGGCTTGCGCCGCTTGTGCTTATAGCCAAGAGAACATCGCCCGAGGAGCCGTGGGCTTCCAGATAGCGGGAGAACACCTGATCCCAACCGAAATCGTTGGCGGTACAGGAAAGGTGGGAAGCATCTGCGATTGCGGTGGCAGGTAGGGCTGGACGATTAAGTCTGAACCTGCCCGAACATTCTTCAGCGAAATGCATTGCGTCGCAGAGAGAACCCCCATTCCCGCAGGAAAAAACCCTGCTTCCGGAAGCGAAGCATTCGGCGAGAAGAGCGCCGGCTTGTTCGATGAGAAGAAGTTGATGCTCTTCGCCCAGTAATGATTCTACACTATTCCTGGACTCATTGAGGGAGTCCCTCACTATACTGATCATAGGGATTCACCTTATTCTATAGCGCACTACCTAAACCGATTATACCATACCTTCGTTCTTTATGCAGATGATCCACGCTTTTTTGTGGGTTCGACGGCTTTAGAAACGCACCGGATCTGCTATACTATCGAAATGCCGAATATCGATCATAAAAATGCCAAAAACGCACTTCGAAAAACACTGAAAGCCATTCTCAAGGCCATGGATGAGGAATCCAGGGACAGCTTGAGCCTTCGGGCGGTCGAAAACTTTATGACCTTGCCCGAATACAAGAGGGCTGCCATTGTCCTGGCCTTTCTATCCATGAAAGAAGAACTACGGACAAAGGCCCTGATCGATGGAGCCTTGACGGAAGGCAAGGTCGTGGCCGTTCCCAGAATAGGCTTTTCCAGGACGGAAGGCGATTATCTCGAATTCATCCCCCTGACTTTAGACTATGAATCCTGGCCCTTGGACCGCTTTGGGATTCCCGAACCGCCGGAGGCTGCCCAGGGCCTCTCCCTGGAGGAAATGGGAAGCTCCCGCGTCGTGGTCGCTGTGCCGGGCTTGGCTTTCGACCTCTCCGGAGGGAGGATGGGGAGGGGCAAAGGGTATTACGACCGGTTTCTCGCCAAAGCCAGGGCGGCGAAGGCCAACTATGGCGGCTTTCTCGCCGTCTGCGGGCTCTGTTTCGAGTCGCAGATCGTGGGCAGGGTGCCTATGGGCCCCTGGGATCAGCGGATTGAATTTTTGGCCACCGAAACTGCGCTGAGGAAGTTATGAGCCTCTCTGGGGCCTTCGTCGGGGAATCCTTATCCGTTACTTTTTTTTGCCTAATACCCCCGACAACAGCAGTAATATCCCCGCCGCGAGTGCCGCTATGCCGCCGATCAAATACCAACTGGTGGCATCGGAATATCGGCCCGTCAATGAGTTACTGACCTGCTCGACAAAGGATTTAGAAGCGTTCATCCCATAGATGAAAACGAAAAGGCCGACAACCAACAAAACTATGCCCAACATGACTCTGGCCCGCATTTTACTCTCCATCGTACCGGATTCAGCGAACAACCACGGAAAAATAATCCGTCAGCTTCTCGGATTTTACGTAAAAAGTGATAAACACCTCATCGGCTTCTATGGGTTTCAGCTTCCATTTCCCGCTCTTCCCCACTTCCTGATAAAGTTGCTGGGGTGAGTAAATGTACTTCCTGACCACGCCCCTGGGCGGAATCAACAGAGCTTCCATTGGCTTGGGATGGAGTTCATACCGCTGCCCCTGCACAAATGGCGTAAAGCTTCGGTGGGAATATTCTATAATCGACTTTTCCCAGACGATAAATACCGGCGTGTCGCTGAGGTTCCGGAATTCAACGTAAAAGCCGTTTATCCGTTTATTACCTTTTCCTGGATTTTCCCATTTGGGCTGAACCGATATCTGGACCAGCTTCGTTTTTCGTTGAGGCTCGCCGATTACCACGGCGCCGTCCGAAGGAAGCTGGGGAAGCCATATCGCACAGGATGTCATCATTGCACAAATCGAAATGGCGAAGGCTATGATCAATTTCCTCATACACTGCTCCTCATGGCACCCTCTATTCCCAGAGTGCTTTTGGCTCACACCGTTATAAAAATCTTATCACATTTAGGTTACGAATGGGCAATGAAGGTACTTGGAATCAATTTCTGCTTTTAAATTTCATGGAAAATAGGGATTCGACCCCCTGTTTTCACGCAACTGGTCGAGCGCGGGCCCTGCGGCCCCGCCGATACTCCCGTCGACCTCGTCGCCCCGGAGAAAGGCATCGCGGACAGGTAAAGGAAAAAAATCTCCTTGACAGATCGACGAAACCGATTATTAATTAACCTAATTAATTAATAATCGCGATAAAGGAGGGAAACTACGAAAGTCCAGGTGGCTGCGGATCTCAAGATTTCCAACCGAAAGACAGTCTACCGTCTCATCCGGCAGCAGGGGGGGCTCTCCAAAGCCGAAATATCCCGCATCACGGGAATCAGTCCTCCCACCGTTCTGAAGATCATCGACTATTTTTCATCGTTCGGACTCGTTGCCGAGACCGGAGCCGGCATCAGCTCCGTGGGCAGGCGACCGCAGCTTCTCCGCGCCGTGCCCGATGCGGCGTACACGCTGGGCGCCCTTTTCGACGGACGCCGGCTTTCGCTCGGCCTCGTCGACCTTGCCGGTGACGTGAAGGCGGTGCGGCGCAGCCAGACCATCCCGGATCTGAAAAATCTGCTTGAAATCGACCTTCCGGGAGAAGCGCTTTCCCTCATCGGCGACCAGGGCATTCATCCTGAAACCGTCAAGGGCATCGGGATCGGGGTTCCATGCGTCGTGGACCGTTCCAGCGACATCGTTCGCTTCGCTCCTCTTGCCGGCGTTCACGAGGATTTCAACTGCGCTCCCTTGCTCAGGTCGCTTGAGTCCAGGCTGGGCTGTCCCGCCTTTCTCGAAAACGACGCGAATGTCGCTGCGCTGGGCGAGCATGCCGCAAGGGGAGGGGGAACCGGCGTGGACCTCATCCTGGTCGAACTCGGTCGCGGCCTGGGCGCAGGCATCGTCCTCGACGGCAACCTGCGGCGCGGGCCGCGCTGCATGGCGGGCGAAATCGGCTATCTCGTGCTCGATCCGGCCTGGAAGGCTTCTTCCGACGCGCCCGGATGGCTCGAACGGCGAATGGACCTCGACGAGTTCTGGAATGAGGTCGAGGCGGAGCGCCGTCCTTCCGCCGCCGCCTTGAAGCGCGTGGTTTCCTATCTCGCGCTCGGCCTCTCTAACATCGTGCTCGCACTGGACCTCGACCTCATCGTCATCGGACGGACCGGGATTGAGCATTTCGGCGGCGACTTCCTCGACCTCCTCAAAAAGGAACTCTCGCGGCTTTCCGTACTCCCGGCCCTTTGCGAGGCATCGGTGCTCGAGGACCCCGGCGTGTCGGGCGCCGCGGGAATGGCGGCCGAATCCTGGCTCGAGAGTATTTTCGCCGGATGAATCCCGGCACCCGTCCGCGGCGCAGGCCGTATCGGACGCAGGAAGCGGAAAGTACCGGACAGCTGTCCGGACTTCATATGAATGGAGACGGGGCTCATGCAACCGTCCCTGATTTTTCAAGGAGGCAGACATGAAAGCAAGGAAAGGATTGATTTTTACCGTCCTCATATTCCTCGCGGTGGTCGCCGCGGGAGCGCAGACGGTGACGATCACGTACTGGCAGTACTTCTACGAGTCCAAGGTGAAGCTCGTCGACGAACTCATCAAGAAGTTCGAAGCCGCCAATCCCGGAATCAAGGTCGAGCAGGTGACCTTCCCTTACGAGAGCTTCAACCAGAAGGTCGCGGCTTCGATTCCCGCCGGCGAAGGCCCCGATGTCATCACGCTCTTCTACGGATGGCTCCCCATGTACGTGAAGGGCGGCTATCTGCAGGAACTCCCCCCTGCCGAGTTCAACAAGGCCTACTTCGACAAGACTTACTATCCCTTCGTGGCCGAGTCCGTGGATTTCGGCGGAAAGTACTACTCGGCGCCCACCGCGGTCCGCACCCTTGCGCTCATCTGGAACAAGAAGCTTTTCAAGGAAGCAGGCTACGATCCGAACACTCCGCCCAGGACCCTCGAGGAACTGGTGGCCTACGCGAAGAAACTGTCCAAGTTCGACGCGCAGGGCAATCTTGTCCAGTCGGGCCTCCTGATGCAGCCCTCCGGACAGGGCCACAGCTGGCTGCGTGAAGTCCTCTTCCGCCAGTTCGGAAACCTGCCATACAGCGCGGATTACCGCAAGGTGAGCTATACCGATGCCAATGGCGTGGCGGCCTTCAAGTGGTACACGGACCTCATCACCAAAGACAAGGTCGGCTATCCCAACTTCGCCACCGACGATGTCACCGCCTTCAAGGCCGGCAAGGGTGCCATGAACATCGACGGTTCCTTCCGCATCGCTACGCTCAACGCCGTCAAGGACCTCGAATGGGGCGTCGCCGAACTTCCGAGCTACAAGGGCATCAAGTCCAACTACGCGTCCTACTGGACCCACGGCATCGTGAGCGGCACGAAGGGCAAGAAGCTTGAGGCATCCATCAAGTTCCTGAAGTATCTCACCTCCCCCGAAGTGCAGGAACTCTGGCTGGAGCGCGTCGGCGAACTCCCCGCCACGCCCGCACTTTCCGAGAAATACAAGAACGACCCTGTGGTGCAGCCCTTCCTCAAGGGACTGGCCTATGCCAAGGCTTCGCTCTTCGTGGATGAGGCCGGCCAGCGGACCGTGTTCGTGGACATGATCGACGAAGTGGTGCTCAAGAAGGCCGATCCGGCAGCAGTGCTTAAGGCTGCCGCAGCCAAGGAACAGGCCATCATCGACAATTTCTGGAAGTAACGGACCGAAAAGGAGGGCAGGGAACATGACACTGGCGACAAAACGGGCGATTACCGCATACACCTTTCTTGCCCTCCCGCTCGTCTTCTTCATCTGCGTGCGGCTGGGCCCCATGCTCTACATGCTGGTGATGAGCTTCTCCGACTGGGGCCTTCTGCGCAAGCAGACACGATTCATCGGCCTGGGAAACTATGTGACGATATTCTCCGACCCCGTATTTCTCCAGTCCCTCGGCAATACGATGCGTTATGCGATCTTCGGCGCCCCCGCGGTGATCGCGATCAGCCTTTCGATCGCCCTGCTCCTGGATCTCATCCCGAAGGGCAAGGCGCTTTTCAGGCTGATCTACGTGCTCCCCTACATCACCCCGATCGTGGCGGTTTCCTGGGTCTGGCGCTGGATGTATCTCCAGCCGCCATTGGGCGTCATCAACGAACTGCTCATGGCGATCGGCCTGCCGGCCCAGGACTTTCTCATCAGCCCGGATCAGGCGCTGCAGTCGATCATGGCGGTCAACGTGTGGGCGGAACTCGGCTACTGCACCACGATATTCCTCGCAGGGCTGCAGACAATCCCGAAGGAAATTTCCGAAGCCGCGCGCATCGACGGGGCGAACGGCAGGCAGCTTCTGTTCAAGGTGACGTTGCCTCTGCTGCTGCCGATCACCCTTTTCCTGACGGTCATGGAAGGCATCCAGTTCCTGCGCATCTTCACCCAGGTCTACAACATGTCCTTCCAGGCAATGGGCGGGCCGCTCAATTCGACGAAGTCGGCAGCCCTCTACATTTACCAGAAAGCCTTCACCAATTTTGAAATGGCACAGGCAGCGAGCGCCAGCCTCGTGCTCTTCGTCATAATAATGACGGTGACGGCCATCCAACTCAAATTCTTCGACAAGAAGATGAATTACTGACCGGGAAGGAGGCATGCCATCATGAACATGAAAAAACCGAAACCCGGAACCATCGCCGCCTACCTCGTCCTGTCGCTGTTCTCCATTGTCATGCTCTTTCCCTTCGTCTGGATGCTCTCATCCAGCCTGAAGGACGCGACGCAGATATTCAAGCTCAAGCTCTTTCCCGATGCGCCGACGCTCGACAATTACCGCTATATCCTCTTTTCCGAGAGTTCCAAATTTCCGAGGTGGTTCCTGAATTCGGCCATCGTCGCCGTCTGCACGACGGTCTCGGTGCTCTTTTTCGATTCGCTGCTCGGTTACACGCTTTCGAAGTACCGCTTTCCGGGAAAGAACATCATTTTCATGCTGATTGTCAGCACGCTGATGATTCCCACGGAAATGCTCGTCATCCCTTGGTATGCGATGGCGCGATCCCTCAAGTGGGTCAATACCTACTGGGGTATAATGTTCCCGGGTATGATCAGCGCCTTCGGCGTGTTTCTCATGCGGCAGTTCATGCAGACCATTCCCGACGATCTCATCGACGCGGCGCGGGTGGACGGGCGGGGCGAGTTCATGATCTTCCTCACCGTCGTGCTGCCCCTCGTAACGCCGGCGCTCGCGACGCTGGCGATTTTCAATTTCATAGGCAACTGGAACGCTTTTCTCTGGCCCCTCATCGCGGCTTCGAAGCCGCGGATGTTCACGCTGCCGGTGGGTCTTGCGAATTTCTCGGGCGAGGCAGGCTCGGACTGGCACTACATCATGACCGGCGCGGCGGTGGCGATGGCTCCCCTCGTCGCGGTATTCCTCCTTTTCCAGAAGCAGATCGTCCGCGGTATCGCGATGACAGGTCTGAAAGGTTGATATCATGCGCGTCATAGATTCACACATTCATTTTCCTGAAGACAGGTTCATAGACGACGGTTCTCCCCCGAATTCGGCCGCGACCGGCCGGGGCTATACGAGCGGACGGAAAGGCGGCATCCCTTCAGAGGGCAATGCGACCTCGCGGCGCAGCGCGGCATGGATCGAGATGGAAAAAGCCCGCTGGGAGGATGCCTGGCGCTTCCCGGCGTCCCGCGCCGTGACCCGCGAAGAAGGCGAGCGCCTCTGGAAAGCCGAGGTCGAGAAACGCGAGTACCTCAAGGCCGTCGTCTTCGTGACTGCGGGCAGCAACGACTTTGCCGCGGAGCTCGTGGCACGCAATCCCGGAAAATTCATCGCCTATGCGCATCACGATCCCCTGCTGCCCGATGCGGCGGAGCGCCTCGAGAAGGCGGTCGTGCAGGGCGGCCTCAAGGGCTACAAGCTCCTGGGTCCCAAAATCGACAGGCCTCTGGACGACCGCAGTTTCGACCCGATCTGGGAAGTGGCGCAGAGCCACGACATCCCGATCCTCGTGCATTTCGGCATCCTCGGCGGGGCGGGCGGGATCGCCCAGCATGTGAACATGAATCCCCTACGTATCCATGACGTGGCCAAGCGCTTCCCGCGAATGCCCATCATCATTCCGCACTTCGGCTGCGGTTATCTCTTCGAGACGCTCAACCTGGCATGGGCGTGCCCGAATGTGAGCATCGACACTTCAGGCTCCAACCAGTGGATGCGCTGGATGCCATACCCAGTGGATCTTGCGACGCTGTTCCGGAAGTACCGCGAAACCATCGGAGCTTCGCGCATCATCTTCGGCACCGATTCCTCCTGGTTTCCCCGGGGCTTCACCGACGCCTATCTCGATGTGCAGGTGAGGGAGATGCGCGATTCGGGATTTTCGGCGGACGAGGTCGACATGGTCCTGTACCGCAACATGGCGGCCCTTCTCAAGCTGCCTGAGACTTCCGGGGGGAAAGACTGATGTTTTCTTCTGTGTACCAGGACCGCGTGATCGATGCCGCCTATCGCAACTGGAGTCGCCTGTACCAGGCCGAATTCTGGGCTGTCCAGCGCGCCCACCTCGTGGGCCTTGCAAAGACCGGGATAATCGAAGCCGATATCGCCTCGGCCCTCGCCGCCGCAATCGAGAGGCTTCGGGCGACTATTGCCTGGCCCGAGGCGATACCCCGGGGTTTCGAAGACATGTACTTCGTATTCGAGCACGAACTCGAAACTCTCGTAGGGCCTGAGCGCGCCGCCTTCCTCCATACCGCCCGCAGCCGGAACGACATGGACAACAGCGTTTTCAGGCTGGCGCTCCGAAAGCAATTGCTCGACCTGTCGCGGCGCATGCTGGATTCGCTCGGGGCCATCCTAGACCGGGCCCGGGGGAGCGATGGCGAACTGACCATACTTTTCACCCATGGCCAGCCTGCCAACGTGTCCACCATGGGGCACTACCTCACCGCAATCGCCTGCGACCTGGCAGAGGATCTGCAGGGACTCCTCGAGGCCCTGGATACGGTCGACCGTTCCACCATGGGCGCCTGCGCCATCACCGGCACCGGGTTTCCGCTCGACCGCGGCCTCGTCGCGGAACTTCTCGGATTCCCCGGGTTTGTCGTGAATAGCTACAGAGCCATTTCGAGCTCCCACTGGCTTTCGAGACCCGCGGGTGCCCTCGAAGAATTGCTGCTCGATCTTACGCGCATCGCGGCCGATATTCTCCACAAGGCCAGCTCCGAAGTCGGCCTTGTGCGTTTCCCGGATGAACTCATCCAGGTTTCGAGCATCATGCCGCAGAAAAGAAACCCTGTGATCATCGAGCACATCCGCATCCAGGCCGGCCTGGCCGCCTCGGCGTCCACGGGGCTGAGGCAGCTTTTACGCAACGTACCGTATCAGGATGTGAACGAGGCGGCGGATGCCCCGGTGAGCGCCCTCATCGATTCGCTTTCCCTGGCCGCCTCGGCGATCGACCTCGCCGGAGAAACGCTCGTCAAAATGCGCTCGGACGAACATCGGGCCCGCAGCATCGCTCTCGATTTCGGCGTCACGACGACCGAACTGGCCGATACCCTGGTCCGCGAGGAGAAAATCGGTTTCAGACAGGCACACGCCATCTGCTCCGCCTTCGCCCGATCGGGGAATGACAGGGAACTTCTGCGCCGAAGCTTCGAAGAACGCTGCGGAAGGAAGATGGGCCTTTCGGCGGATGCGATCGAAGCCGCGCTGTCGCCCCAAGGCTTTGTTGTTGTCCGAAGGCTTCCCGGCGGGCCGTCGCCGGAGGGTATGAAGCCGGTGTATGCGGAACTCGCAGAAAACCTGGATCATGCGAAAGGGCGAATCCTCGCGATCGAATCGAGGATCGCGGAAGCGGCCCGATCGCTGGACCGGGCCTGGGCGGAGCTGCGTGCATGAATTCTTCTCTGGCTGAGGAGCGGAAGTCCGGCGGTCTCCTCATAGGACTCGATATCGGCGGTACCAAGCTTCACGGGCTCCTTGTGGACAGGGCGGGGCGGGTTTTTGAATCCGAAACGCTTCCCACCGGCGCGGAAGAAGGCTCCGATGCCATTACAGGGCGCATATACCGCCTCACGGAAAGGCTGCTCCCCCGCGGTTCCCGGGTCGATGCCATCGGGATCGGCGTGCCGGGCCCGCTCGACGCCCATGCCGGTGTCATCCTCAAAACGGAAAACCTGCCTTTCAGAAATCTGCCCCTCGCCGCAATGATGAGAGAGCGGTTCGGCATGCCGGTGATCCTCGAAAATGACGGCTCGGCTGCTGCCTGGGGCGAATACAGCTTCGGGCCCGCGAAGGGAGCCGATCCCCTGGTATATCTCACCGTGAGCACCGGCATTGGCGCAGGGGCCGTGACAGGCGGGAAGCTGTACCGCGGAAAAAACGGGAATGCCCTCGAAGCAGGACATATTCCCCTTCTCGCCGGCAAGGGGCCTGTCTGCGCCTGCGGGGGCAGAGGGTGCGCGGAAGCGCTGGCTTCCGGAAAGGCCATCGCCGAAAAGGCCGCTGAAGCGGCGCAGGCCGCACGCGAAAGGCGTGGCGCACCCACCCGGCTCTCGACGCTCGCCGTCCCGCAGGCAGCCGATGTGTTCAGCCTGGCATCGGGCGGCGATGAAGTGGCTGAACGCATACTCTCGGAGGCGCTTTCCTTCATCGGGTACTGCGCCGCAACGCTTGCGGTGCTCTTCGATCCCCAAGCGATCGTCGTCGGCGGAGGGCTTGCCCGTTCAGGCCCCAGGGTCGGTGAAGCTGTCCGCTCCGCGATCGCAGCCACGCCCACCTGCGCGGCAGGTGGCTGCACAGTGATCTCGCCTGGGCTCGGGGACGATGCGGGTGCGCTGGGCGCGGCATCGCTGGCTGCGAAGACAGAGCACGGAAGCATCCGTTAAAACCACAGATGAACAGCAAACGGGTATCGCTCCGGGAAAAACCGAAGGCGCCTTGGCGAAGAAGAGCACCGGGAGGCCGAACAGGCAGGGAATAAGATGGATGGCGAAGGATTTGACTCCGTGCGCCGAGGACCTTCGCACGTAATAAAGCAGCAAGGGATTTGCACATGGTGATTGATCGGCGACGCACGAACAAGAAAACGATGGAGAATAGGGGATTCGAACCCCTGACCTATAGATTGCGAAGCAATTCCTTATATAGTATAGCTTTACACGACTTATCAGGATTTGTCAATAGTAGAAATAGATGCTTGGTAAGGTTTCGTAGTACTTCCTACGGATTAACACACTTTCGCAATGAATTTGACTAACAATCTACTACCAAGTAGTCTACGTGTAGATAGACCATGCTCAGTATGGAAGGCATCAGGATGAAGATGTTCGACGACTCTCAACTGTTCTCATTGCAGGCTAGTTCTTTGCTAGAATCGATACTTCATCGCTACCCTCGACCTCTAGACGCCGCTTCTGCCTGTCATCTGGTACTAGCTTCGATCAGGGAGCGTCTGGCTCAAGAACGCTCGGCATTTTCTAGCGAAGCTGCGGAAGTGTTGGGAATTGATCCGAGCGAGGTGGAGGAAGTCGGTCTTATTGAGGCTAAACGTTGTTGGATTGAAAAAGCAACTCAGGACATCATAGATGAGCTCGATCCACAAACCACCATCGCAGGAATGATGGAGGTGTTCGGAGGCCGTCTTGATGAGGATCCAACTCCAGAGCTATTGGCTGAGATAGAGCGTCGCAAGCAAGATCTCAATCACATGTTGCGCTATGTTACGCAACGTTGGACTTTTACCCAAGTAGCGTACGGGATTGATGCCCTCGTTGGCAGGAGTGATAATCCACTCGTCGTAAAGCAGCGCATCCATGATCAGTACCAAGTTCTACAGGATGGGGAGAACCTGAAGACGTTCTTCTCGCTCCGTAGCAGGGAGGCTCGGAGTGTCTCCATTCTACTCCAGGAGCCGTCAGAGGTTCCTCCTGCGATCAAACAGAGTCTGGCAGAAACATCCAAGAAGCAACAGCGAAGATCCCTGATACCTCTCGCCTGTGACAAGTCCACATTCTTAAGAATTGTTGAGCGCCTGTGCGAACTAGAACTTCTCTATTCTGCCGAGATCGAGAACCCTCGTTCTGCGTTTTTCGCTCACTTCAGCTTTCAGGGAACAGTAGAGACTACACCTATGGAGAGCGATCCTCCCAAGATCACCTGGAGAGGGAAAATCAGCGGACTTATAGCATTCTTCGAATGGCTCGTCGCTAATGAGTACATGAGCGAGAGTGAGGGAAAGCGTTCTTCCTCCCTTATCAGCAAACACTTCCTACGCGATGGCTCTCCGATCGGTCGAAATGTTGTCAACTCGATTAAATCAGTATACGGTTCGGGTTTTGAGAAATTCGGAGAATGGTATAAGCAAATGGATGACATACTGCCCTAACCAAACACGTAGACACTCAATTACGCACAACTTCGCTAATTAGATCATTTTCCAACCCTAGTTTATGTTTACTCCTAGAAATGAAGCTTAGGTACATCCTGAGCGAAGGAGTTAACTGATGACAAAGGATGATAAGTCGAGACTTCTCTCCGTTGGTGATGCCGCAGCCTATCTGAAGGTATCACACTCACTTATCTACAAGTATGTCGAGCAAAGGAGAATTCCCCATATCAAGATCGGTGGAAGAATTAGGTTTGATCCATCGGAACTCTCCGAATGGATCATCTCAAGGTCGGTCAAGGCGGTGAAGCATGACTAGGGACAACAACGTAAATGCCCGAAAAGCACAGATACCATGTGGCAGGATACAGGAGATAGGTGGCGATCTGGAATGGTTATCGCAATCCCTTGAAACTGTTGCCTTTGGTGAGGTTGGCCTCGTCTTCGTTGTACATGACGGTAAAATTGTCCGGGTAAAAAAGGTGACGGAAGAGTGTCATCTAGCAACTCGTGGGTAATGATCTTTGGAACGAGTATGTGTGAAGAAGATAGCGACCTTGAGCAGTATATGAAGATGTTTGTTCAACCTACACCTCGATATGGGATCAAGAGTCCAGGCGAGGAGTGGAGGAGTGTCGAAGGGAGTATCACTCGCGACCTTGTGATGTCCCACCTGGATGGTAAATATTCAATCGCCAGTCTCGGACGTTGGTATCCTGCGTTCGGCGCTATCGATATAGACACAGTCCCTTCCAATGGTGTTGACAGCCTTAGAGCTTCTTTAGGTTTGCATCAGTCAAACTCGATGCTTTTTACCTCTGAGAGCGAAGGGCACTATCACCTGTTATTTAGGCCTTTCTTCAGGGAGAAACCTCCAACCATCAGGCTGTTTCAGGACATCATGGCACCTTATGCGAAGGTACTGGGGGTTGAAGTATACCCCCAAAAACGACGTACTTTCCGGCTACCTTTCGGACCAAGACAGAAGTGTGTAGACGAGGGCCGGGAACTGCTCGATTGGCGCCAATTGTTGTACTGGTATGACAAGCTTGATCCATTCAATTTGGAAAGTATTCCTAAGCTACCCATTACCTCGAACATAACGCGGGGTGCTCTTATGGTAAATGATCAAACTAAAAGCGATCTTACCGCATACGAGATGGGAGCTCGGTTATTTGAGCAGGGAATGGCCGCGCATACACCAAGGACGAAGTCACAGTTCTATGTTCTCAACTACCTATGGCAAAAAGGCTTAGGTGAAAGCCAATTGGTAGAACTCACCAAAGCTTGGATACGAAGTATGCACCATGGATATTCCAAGCAGATAAACCTTGGCCGATGGAGAGAGGTCGACGCAGATATTGAACGGCAAGCCAGATATATCTGGGAAAAGTATCGCCCCGTTTTATCTCCTGCAGTCCTCGTCCAGCAGGATGCTGTTGGATGGACCACGAGAGAAGATTTGTTGAAAATCCTTGTGAGAACCAGAGGCAGACTTCGCCTTGCTAGATTCTTGTACAAACTACTAAGGTACATGTACCCGCGCACCATATTTGACGATCAGGTTGCTATACACTCCGATCGCCTCACGGAGATGTCAGCAGGATCAGGATATCTCGATTTTTTGCGGCAACTTGATGACTTGAGGCTCATCAGGCGAGGGGCGGGGTATAGGACCAATCTAGAGTCTAAGAAATTAACCCTGATATGGGATTATGATCGTCTATCGGAGCCTTATCTTATTGAAGGTAGAACCCCCGCTAGCTTCAATGAAGCACTTCTTAACGCATATCCCGTGGATGAAATCCTTCGGGCATTAAGGGGAGCAGGCATAGATTCCAGAGTCATCTCGACTCTTCGTAGAAGTCTTGCTAAACGGGGGCAAGTATTCCCAGAAACATGTAATTAACGAAGTTCATTCTCTGAGCTTTGGTGCAACCTACTGAGCTAGGTATAGAGACGATGTATACGTGGCGAGCCATTATGCCTGAAATATAGCCTCTACTTGAGAGGATTCCGATATATACCGTTACGATACCGTTACGCATAGAGCTATTGATATATCCACATTGATAAATACCCTGGTAAAGACCATAGAAGCTGGTCGCACTCTAGCCTCCCCATTACCCATCAAGACTTAAGATCGAAGATATTATCCCTCCTGATTAGGCTGCCTCTCCGAAGCCCAAAACCGAGGTCCAGCTTGAGGGTGAGAGCAGATGTACCTGGTATCTGGTTAGGCTCGGATGGCTTTTCCGGTGGAAGCTTAGGCTCTCGCATGAACGAATCCAGAGTCCTCGATATCTTCACTACCCATTGTGACCTCATCAGCATATATAGGACATAATTCTCTAGCTTGCCTTGACCAAAGAGCACATTAGGCAGGAACAATTTGTATAGGAGGCGAGCCTGGCTGTCTCCTTCCTGTAGGGGCATCAGTGGTCCAACTGCTCATGAGGCCACACAACACAGATCCTCGGAGTTCGTTGAAGCTAATCCAGTTTGCAGTCCCACTACTCGCTCAAGGCGGTATCGCACAACTTCAGAGCATACCCAAATCATCGAAAGAGCTGGCCCTAGGCATATCGGCAATTGGCCTGAGTTCCGTAGGTTATGATACAGCCCGTTCCATGATCGACGTGAGGAGTAAAGTCGGCGTCATCACTAGGTCAAATGCATCGCGTATGCGGAAGATGATCTTATTGCTCTCCCAGCAGATAGGAGCTGTTAGTTCTCAAGACCTTATTGAGGAGATAAAGGACAAGGTAGACAAGCTAGCGGCACAGGAGCTCGGTCGGTGGCCAAAGGCTTGGCGTCTCCTATCTCCAAGTGAGCTATGACCACTTCCAGGAAGCGCTTGTAACAAAACGAAAATGGAATGTACCATCCTTACCGTTACATGCTGATACGAGACGGCTATATTGAGACGGAATCGAGACGTGGGGTAAACTTTTCCGTATAAAGTGCTCTTGATCATCTTGGTCCTTTATTATGAGGCCATCTTTGGATTTCCGATCGCACAGGGCGGGCTGTTGCGTAACAAAGCCCCTGTTCCGTAACATAGCGGAACATGCGAGACAATCGGAACATAGCGGAACAAGCGGGACAAAGCGGGACAAAGCGGGACAAAGCGGGACAAAGCGGGACAAAAGATCTCCACCATTAAGACAAGTCGCGCTCTTGTCCCAACGGTGGAGATTGCCAGCGCTACTTAGCCTTATCGCCTGGCTTGCTCAGAATGCCCTTACTTAGTGCAAAGCTGAGATCGAGCGTTCCTTCAACCCATGCGCCGTCGGCTTTAATAATTGGGTCGTTCGGGTCAAGCATTCGGACTCCGGCTTCCTTGGCTATTTGCTCGATATCAGCAACGCTCAGCATTGGGCGGCGAGAAGGCATTTGCATTGGGAGCGCGAGCAAGCGTGCGATCTCGACTCGGCTATGTTCAATCCATCGAGCTCTTGCGACCATATTTAGGACGTAATACTCAAGTTTGCCTTGTCCATAAAGGATGTTCGGAAGGAAGGATTGAAAGTACGGCTGGGAAAGATCGCTCTCCTTGGTGACTGACTTTGCGGTCCATCCTCCAATTAGGGATGCACCAGAGGCTCCTCTATACTCTTCGATATTCAAGATGTTTGCGAGCCGCAGGACCTTCACCCTCATTCCTTTCATGGGCAGGGTCAGGGTGATCCAGCAGCCCTCTCCCAGTTCAGGATGATGAGTGCAAGCTACCGCAAGCACGGCCAGCTGTCCGTCACTAAAGGGGAGGATCGAAGAGAAGCCAAATTTCTCCCAGCTGACGGTGAGATTGAGCAATTCCAGCTGTTTGATGGCTGAAAGGAGCACAGGGGGCATAAACCAGTTGTTGATGAACCTCAACGTATCACGGAATACTTGTTCTCGTGCGTTAAGCCTCTGGTCTGGTACTATTCGTGTCCCTTGTACTGGATGTCGGGACCGATCAGGCCGCCCCCTTACACTGGCGGCGAAGACCTCTACGAGCCGTTCTGCATCGGCGATCATCAATGCGGCGATGGCTCCGAAGTCACGCATAAGCCAATCGACATTAGCATCTTTGACCCAACAAGTACTCGCAAGTTGGATGGAGCCGTCAGCAGGATCATAGACTGGAATCGATGTTCCAGAGAGTTCTGGAATTAACGCCGCGATAGCCTTGAGGGCCTCCTCTTGTGATACTTTTCCTTCTACGACCAAATCTGATGCACTCTGAACGTGGTACGACTTCTTGCCATCGATAAGAACCTCTCGTTGGCTGCTGATTCTATAGGCGAAGTCATGTGGCCACCAGATAAAGCCGCGTTCATTCGCCATTGTCCATTGCTCATCGAAATTGAAAGAGTCTTCATAGGCATAGGCGACAACCTCTAGGCCAGCATCATCATGCCATTCAAAAGGCTCATCATAGTAATACCCGTACCACGATTGACCTTTTGATAATTCATAGGATGGGGAGTGAGCTTCAATCCACGTTTCTGAAGGACTGTCTGCAATGATGCACCATCGGTGATGAGACGGAAGATTTCTGACAGCCTCCCAGATACAGTACATGAGTGGGTCAGAGCCATTATCAGCCTCTGCAACCAGCTTATCGAGTAATAGTACTCCTCCTAAGCAAGGGAAGTAGTATTTATCTTCCGGGCCCTGCTTGAGCACAAACGCCACCCCCTTCATGAGGTCCTTATTCTTCCGCTGTTGAGTAAAGTGAGCAGCAAGAGGAAGCTCGTGCTCGAAAAGAACAAGGGTCCAAAATTCTTTAGCGGTGGTTCCCAGCTCCTCATCGATAGTAGCAAACAGGTCCCTCGCGTTACGATGGTAAGGCTGGAGGATTGAATCCACTACTTTGCGGAGGCGATGCGTAGAAGCCTGTAATAAAGAGAAGTCGGTGTGATTGCACAGCCCTAAATCCCATATACCTACGGGGCCATCGAGTCCCTCACTGTTCTGAGGACGTCCTGCATCCTGGTAAAGTCGAGAATCCATGTGGTGAGCCATACTTAGCTACCCCTTTAGCATCTACCGCCTTCCCAACCTCGGAAGACGGTCGCCTGTCTTCAAAGCGCCTAAATGGACAAAGCCGTAAAGGTCTGTTGAAGTTCTCCAGCCCCGTGCCGGAAGAGACCTCGCAAGCAAGGTGTAAATTAGGCCTCAAGGCCGCCGAGGAGACAGGTAATAGGGTAGGGATAAAGATGGCTAGAAAGGGCGCGATACCACAGCTTCGCTGAGGTCCTTTTTAGCGAGTACTTTTATCCCGCCCTGCAATACGGACAACTCGGCGGTAAAAAAATGATAGTCTATGATGCTAAATCTGTCAAAGCTATTATCTAGCTATGTTGTGTTTTCAATATTGATTTTATTGCCAGCTCTGGTGATCCATGTATAATGGAGACAATAATCCAAATAAATGAATATTGGAGATAACCATATTCGTCAGTAAACGGATCTTAGTATTAGCGATCATCATGGTAACCGCATTATCTTTCGTGTTCGGCTATGTTAGCTCCTACAGTAATCTTTATGGTTCCTATCCAAGGTTTTCGAGTAAAGCCATGAAGCCAAGTAAGCCCTGGTCGAAGGATAGTTTTACATCATCGAGGTATCAACAGGATGTTGAGCAATACCGTCAGGATGGTGAGAACTATATAGGGCAGCAAACAATGATATCTTGGCAATAGAGTCGGCTAAGCGGGACGCGCAATCAGAAGTCAACAATGTTGTCCGCGAGTATAACACTTGGGTCAGCACTGGTTATTAAATAGACACAGGAGAAGACCACATATCCACGATTTCCTCTATGAAAAGAGACTGTCGAAGACAGGTCGATCGTGATAAAGGTCTAATAAAGTAAGTATTTTTCAGAAATCCTAAAGGAAAATAACTAAATATTGAAGTTTCTAAGTGTTTTTTAAGCTATTACGCAAAGAGTAGCTTGACGAAGGCGGTCGTTGATGTAACAATTTTTATAGGATATCGCTGTATTGTAAGTGAAATTTTAAACTTATAAGTGTTTTTCAAAGGAGGCTACGATTGAAGGCAATTGGCTATACGTGGCTTATTCAAACCTACCGCCTCGATGTGCTCGAGCCTTCATCAGTCTCCTATATCCATGAGCGAAGCGATCGTCGCAGCATGGAACAGGACGGCCAGACCGAGTCGTATTACCCAAGAGGCTATGATCCTGGCGATGAATGGGCCGGGAACCTAACGTTCGCGCTAAAGTATGAAGGGCTCAACCTGGAGGTGTTGGCAGCGCTGTTCCCAATACTTGATTCTTCAGCTGTCGAAGCCTATGTTCAGGAATCGCCGATCGGCAAATATGCCCGGCTTGTATGGTTCTTCTATGAACTTTTAACAGAACGAAGGCTTGGTCTTCCTGATCTCGTTACGGGCAACTATCTTCCGATTCTCGATGAAGAGCGGGAGTTCACCATCTCCGCAGCGGTTGCGCCTAGGGCGAAGCGGCAGAGGCTTATCGTAAACCTCCTTGGAGGGAAAGCGTATTGCCCGCGCATCAGGAAAACTGAAGCGATCGCAGCCTTCCATACCGCCGATGTCGCGGCATCGGTACGAGCCCTTGTCGCCGCCTATCCGGATGATCTCATCGGGCGCGCTTCCCGATACCTCTACGCAAAGGAAACGAAATCTTCCTTCGAGATCGAGCGGGAGAAAGCCGACACGAAGCGTACCACCAGGTTCATAGAACTCTTGAGGCGAGCGGGGCATGTCGATCCGTATGGAGAAAATGAGCTTACGGCACTGCAGAACGCGATCGTGGAAGAACGATATGCCGTCGATGGGTATAGGAAAAACCAAAATTATGTAGGCGAGAGCATCGGCCCAACTCGCGAGCTTGTCCATTATATTCCGCCCAAGCCAGAAGCCCTGAGATCCCTTATGGAGGGATGGACTTCCACCTGCAGGCAGATCCGGTCCAGCGCTCTCGATGCCCTCGTTCTCGCCACCGTAGCAGGATTCGGGTTCGTGTATCTCCATCCCTTCGAGGACGGCAATGGCCGCATCCATCGTTTCTTGATCCACGACGCGCTAGTCGCGACGGGATTCACGCCGGAAGATATGATATTCCCCGTCTCCGCGGTCATGCTCCGCCGGATGAAGGAGTACGACGCAGCCTTAGAAGCATTCTCCAAGCCTTGCATGGAGCGGCTGCAGTATGCGCTCGATAGCCGGGGAGCGGTAACGGTGCAGGGAGAGACCAGCGGGCACTACCGCTATCCTGACCTGACGCGGCAGGCGGAAGCTTTAGCTTCATTCATACAGGAAACAGCGCAGGTGGAGTTTTCGGCGGAACTGGAGTATCTCTCGCTCTTCGACCAGGCATCCGAAGCCGTTCGTTCCATCCTCGACATGCCCGATCGAAAGCTTGAGCTCTTCGTCCGCCTCTGTATCCAGGGTAAAGGGAAGGTATCGGCATCGAAACGCGGGCTGTTCCCTGAGATTACCGATGAGGAACTTGCCGACCTCGAAAGCGCCGTAGCCCCGATCATCGCGGGCAGAAGGCAACTATAAACGTTATGTGCTGTACTACTTGAAGAAATGGGTAAGCTGTTGAACCTAGATGTATGCTTGCATTCCCTTGAGGTAATGCTCTGTCACCTGAATGGAAGCATGGCCAAGTAGATGCTTTAGCGCATAGATGTCTTTGTGCTGCTGGTAGTGATTAATGGCGAAGTAGTGTCGCAGATCATGGATGGAGTAAGCTTCGGCGATTAAATGTTGTGCGGACAGCTGTCTACAAAGGTACTGGAAACGGTTCCGTAGAGAGTCGGCGCTGGTGGTTTGCCAAGGATTGCGAGGATCCAGGTTGGCTTCGGCCAGCGCTGCTTTCGTACGCTCGGAGAGGACTCCCGCTATAGACTTACCCTTTGATTCGCCCTGGAACCGCCCTCCCCAGATCTGAAGAGTCGGCAGAGCGCCAACCCTGAAACCATGTTCAATCACGGCGATGCAGGCGGCTTTGAGATCTCCCTTCACGGCTCCCAGAATCGTCGCAACATCGGTCTCAGAAGGTACCTTTGGTGTTGCCGATGCTCGAGTTGGGCGGAGTCTTGTCCCTAAGAAGGGATTCCGAACTCGCCCTTCAGTCTCTCGATCCAGAAAGGTGAAGAAGCTTGATGCTGCAGCTATCCGAAGCCGAATAGAGGACGGAGATCCTGTACAGGAAGCAATATAGGCATCGGCATGCCGGGGCTTAAGGTCGAGGAGCATGACCCCAGCCCGCTCCGCCCAGGAATCGAGAGCTTGAAGCGCAGCTCGATAAGCTTGGCGTGTTTGCTGACTTCTGTACCGCGATAAGAAGAGCTCTCGCTTGGCAGCGAGGTCGATGCGGGCAACATCCAGCCGATGCTTCAACTCATCCTTGAGCTCATCAAAAACCACTGCTTTCGCGACGGTGGCAAGATCGTCGGCAGTAAGGCTTCCGAGGGAAGGTGAGGCGTCAACGAGCTTCTGGATGAGTTCGGAGACGGCATTCTGGTCGGTCGAAGGTAGGGCAGGATTCGATGATTTCATGTCATCTATAATACAATATTATCGATGAATTCTCAAGACTATACATCTTTTACCTAGAGCTGTCTGAACTGTAGGTAGTCTCTTTCGTATTTAATATTTGACACCAAACCCGTTCAAAGCTATTCTGAACAATAATGTCAAAACTAGAGTCACTAACGCCGAGCGCATGTATTAGAGGAATTTTACCTGATGTTCTTGTGACAATTGTATCGGTACAGTGGTTTGGTACTGACGCCCTTGAGCTTACTTATAAAGACTCCACCGGAAAAGTCGCTAACCAGCTCCTTTATCGCTATGACGAGGACCGGTTGTCACTTGTAGAAGAGGGAAGACCTTGGAGCCTTGATGGAGATGGCGCCCTTTTTAGGCTTGTCTCAGAGGCGCAGCGCATCCGCCTAGCGCACCTATTCGACCCGGTCCTGGCAGTGCACACTTCAGTTGTCGAACCACTTCCTCACCAGATCACTGCAGTCTACGAGGCTATGCTTCCGCGCCAACCGCTCAGGTTTCTGCTTGCCGATGATCCAGGCGCAGGTAAAACCATCATGGCTGGCCTTCTCATCAAAGAACTCATCGCTCGGGGCGACCTCCAACGATGCCTGGTGGTATGCCCGGGGAGCCTTGCCGAACAGTGGCAGGATGAGCTCTTTCAACGCTTTAATCTTTCTTTCGAGATCCTCACCAACGACAAGCTGGAAGCCTCCAGGACAGGGAACTGGTTCATGGAATCAGATCTCGTCATTGCCAGGCTCGACAAACTATCACGGGACGAGAATGTACAGGAGAAGCTCAAAGCGCCTGATTGCCGCTGGGACCTCGTAGTCTGTGACGAGGCGCACAAGATGTCCGCCACCTTTTTCGGCGGCGAGGTGAGCTATACAAAACGGTTTCAACTCGGCCGGCTTCTGTCCACAGTAACTCGACACTTCCTCCTCATGACCGCTACGCCGCATAATGGCAAGGAAGAGGACTTCCAGCTATTTCTCTCGCTCCTGGATGGGGATCGGTTTGAAGGCAAATTCAGGGATGGAGTCCATTCGAGCGATGCGAGCGACCTTATGCGACGCATGGTAAAAGAGCAACTTCTTAAGTTCGATGGTAAACCGCTCTTCCCTCAACGGATTGCTTATACCGTTCCCTATAAGCTCTCAGCCCTGGAAGCCTCTCTGTATACAGCAGTGACGACGTATGTCAGGGAGGAATTCGACCGGGCGGAAGCGCTCCAGAACGAGAGGCGAGCCGGTACGGTAGGATTCGCCCTCACGATCCTGCAAAGGCGGCTCGCTTCATCGCCGGAGGCTATCTTCCAATCTCTCAGGCGAAGGCGTGAACGCCTCGAATCCAAGTTGCGTGAACTTGAGATGGTGCAACGTGGGAATATAGCCGCCGGGGTTGTCTCGAACGGAATCTCGGTCGAAACCGAGGACCTCGCAGACCTGGATGATGCCCCAGACCAGGAAGTGGAACTCCTTGAAGAACAAGTCCTGGATCAGGCAACCGCAGCCAGGAGCATCGTCGAGCTGAAGGCAGAGATCACTACACTTCACCATCTGGAGGAATTGGCTGCCAGTGTCAGGCGAAGCGGTACCGATACGAAATGGCGTGAGCTCGCTAGCCTTTTTGGTGAGATCTTCAAGGCAGTACCAGTTCCAGTTGAGATCAATGCACCCGATGCAGTGAATCCGCGCCCAAAATCCTCACCCCGGCAGAAACTTGTCATTTTCACCGAGCACAGGGACACGCTGAATTACCTCAGGACGCGCATCTCGACGCTTCTGGGAAGAGATGATGCTGTTGTGCTTATCCATGGCGGGATGGGGCGTGAAGATCGCATCAAAGCTCAGGAAGCCTTCAAATACCAGGCCGAGGTCCAAGTTCTTCTTGCCACCGATGCAGCTGGAGAAGGCATCAACCTCCAGCGTGCGCATCTCATGGTCAACTACGATCTGCCATGGAATCCCAATCGCCTTGAACAGCGATTCGGCCGCATCCACCGCATCGGGCAGACCGAAGTTTGTTTCCTCTGGAACCTGGTAGCCAGCGAAACGCGAGAAGGTGATGTCTACCACAAACTGCTCGATAAACTTGCAGAAGCTCGGCAAGCCCTAGGCGGCCAGGTGTTCGATGTGCTTGGCAAGCTGGTGTTCGAAGGAAAGTCGCTGCGAGAGCTGCTCATAGAGGCTGTACGGTATGGCGACCTGCCTGAAGTCCGCTCAAGGCTCGACAGAGCCGTCGAAAACGCTGTGAATACGCGAGAGCTACAGGATCTGCTTGAGGAGCGCGTCCTTGTTCACGAGGTGATGGATGCCAGCCGTGTTCGTCGTATTCGGGAGGATATGGAACGGGCCGAAGCACGAAGACTCCAGCCGCATTACATCGAATCCTTCTTCTCGGAAGCCTTTACCAGACTGGGCGGCACCATGCGTCAGCGAGAGCCCCGGCGGTATGAGCTCACCCATGTCCCATCCATCATCAGGAATCGGGATCGGATCATCGGGGTACGCGAGCCGGTACTTCCGCATTATGAACGGGCGACATTTGAAAAAGACCTGATCGCGCCGCAGGGGGAGTCTTTAGCGACCTTCGTTTGCCCCGGCTCGCCACTCCTCGATGCTGTCATTGATCTTACTCTTGAGAGGAATCGCGATATCCTCAAGAGGGGGACCATCCTTGTCGATGAACGCGACCTCGGTGTGCATCCGAGGATGTACTTCTACATCGAGCATGCTATCCAGGATGCGAGCCTGACCCGATCGGGCGAACGGCGAGTGATCTCGAAGCGAGTGATGCACATCGAGCTTGATCTCTCAGGCACCGCTCGGCATATCCAATATGCGCCCTACCTGGATTTTCGCCCGCTCGGGGCCGAGGAGCCTGGAATAGAAGCGATTCTTGCACGACCCGAGTGCGGGTGGATTAAGAGTGAGCTCGAAATGGCCGTGCAAACTTATGCCATTACCAGCATCGTTCCTGAGCACCTTAAGGAGGTGAGGAAGGAACGAATGAACCGGATCACAAAAACCGAAGTTGCGGTAAAGGAAAGACTCATTAAGGAGATTAATTACTGGGATCACCGTGCAGAAGAATTAAGGGCACAGGAACATGCTGGAAGACCGAATGCCCGTCTAAATTCCTCCGAGGCCCGCAAGCGTGCCGACCTGCTTCAGGGTCGGCTCCAGAAGCGGCTTGAGGAGCTTCGCTTGGAGGCTCAGATAGCTCCCCTCCCGCCGGTGATCCAGGGTGGCTTCCTGGTGGTGCCGCTGGGACTGATCCGAGCGATGCAGGGCAGGCCAAGCTGCGAGCCCGGTCCTGTGATTGATACCCAGGAGAGCGCGGCCAGGGCCCGGGCCATCGTGATGGAGCTTGAGCGCAGCCTTGGCTATGAACCGGTGGATCGCGAGTTCGAGAAGCTGGGCTATGATGTCGAAAGCCGAGTGCCCGGCACTGGGAAGCTTCGCTTTATCGAGGTGAAGGGCAGGATCTCTGGGGCTAAGTCTATCACCGTCACGCGCAATGAGGTGCTGTACTCCCTCAACAAGCCCGAGGACTTCATCCTCGCCATCGTCGAGTTCCTGGACGATGGGAGCCATCGCGTTCATTACATTCGGAGGCCCTTCCAAAGGGAACCCGACTTCCTCGTCACGAGTTCTGAGTATGACTTCGCAGGCCTCATAGCCAAGGCGGAGGAAGCCAGGTGACCAGTTCCATCATCAACTCGGTGAGCCAGGTTTCTCTCAGCCTACAGGGTAATGAGCCAGAGGCTACCTTCGTAGCGGCCCGGCAGGAGGTCTTGAGGTGGCTCAACAACAAGGCCGGGCGCGGGCTCCCGGCGGAGGCCTGGGAGGGCAAGAGCTTTGAACTCTTCCGGGAAGTCGGCTATCAGCCGGTAGCCGCGGCGGCCGTAGAGGAACCCCGTATCTGGGCTTGCCGGCTGGATGATGCGGACAAGCAGGTCCCCAAGAGGAGCTGGACCACTGAGGTGGGCTTGGGCCTCGGCCCGGATGGAGCTGTGCTCTTCGGCTGTAGGCTATTGTGCGTTACCTTGGGGGAGAATACTGCCTTCGTGGCCTCAGTCCCCGGTTTCGTGCGTCAGCTTGTAGAGCGCTTCGAGGCTCGGCTTGATGGCAGGCGGGTTCGGTGCTCCGCGACAGTAGTGGGAGACGCGTCCACCACTGAATGGCTGCTCAAGCTGCTCTTGGATCGCAGCCGCAGACATCCTGTAATAGTCATTTCCTGTGGCACGAGAGAAGAGCCCTTGGCCACTCCGCTGCTCGACCCTGACAGGCTGGCCGCGAAGCTTGTAGGCACGGCCCACGTGATCCGGCTCCAGCCAGAAGGGGCCGCCCTGTTGAGCGATTACCTGGGGCGCGAGTTCTCCGTGTTCAATCGAGGCATTCGAACCTTCCAGCCCCACCTGGATCCGGAGCACGATCAGCCGTCTCGGCATCCAGTGGCTGCCCTTAGCACCATCGAGAGCTGGGATGGTTGCGGACCAGCGGAGTTCGAGACCTTCCTGATCAGCCAGATCCTACGCTACTCGACCCGTCGTGAGGCTCAGCGCGAGGTCCCTTCCTATGCCCAGGTGCACGAGCTGGCTCTCACGGAGAAGCGTGAGCAAGCGAGGGACCGAGGAGCCACCGAAGCGGAGCTCCTGACTCTCGCGCTGGCTGAGCTGGACGAGCTCAAGCAGAAGCAGCACGACGACACAGGCACCTACGAGGGCCTGGTACGGGAGGCGGAGCGGGAGCGCGATTATGCGCGGGAGGAGCTGGAGCAGAAGGCGGGCGAGGTCAATACCCTCCGCGCCCGAGTAGCCCACCTCCTGAGTGCCCTGGAGGCCAAGGGCAACGCGGAGGAGATACCCATCCCCACCAGCTTCGAGGGCCTGGAGGACTGGTGCCGGAGTTATCTGGCTGGCAACGTCGTGGTGCTTCCGCGGGCCCTCCGAGCGGCCAAGAAAGCCGAGTATCAGGAGCCCGCTCTTGCCTATAAGGCCTTGCTGCTCTTGAAGGACCAGTATGTGACCCTCAGGACGAAGGGCGGAGACCTGGCCCAGAAGGCTTGGCAGGAAGGTTTGATAGCCCTTGGTCTTGAGGACCGCCCCAGCTTTTCTGGCGACCGGGCGGGAGAAGAGGGCGAGGAATACAAGGTGCTCTGGGGCAAGCGGAAGCGCCTTCTAGAACGACATCTCAAGGGCAATAGCTCCCGCGAGGAGCGCTATTGCTTCAGGCTCTACTATTTCTGGGATGACGAGACGCAGCAGGTGGTGGTGGGTTCCTTCCCCGCCCATCTGAGCACTCGGGCATCCTGATAAGGAAGTCAGGTATGAAGACAGTCAAGAAGTTGATCGAGGTCGCTCTCCCTATCGGAAATGCTACCACTACCGCAGACCACGTGAAGTCTCTTTGCCTCAGCATCCGAGCACTCTTCCTCACTAAGGAGTAGTCATGTCAGAATACAAGAGTGAGATGCTGGCCTTTTGTGCTGGCTTCACAGGGCAGTTTCCCGGTTTTCGTTGTGAACATAGTCCAGGAGCGGGCTTTGATCGTAACTGCCAAGGCTTCCTGGTGTTCAAGGGTGCACGACGTCTCGGAGCGCTGTTGCTCACAGATGACCTGCTCGATGATGTTCCGGTCGCCGAGATTATGGTTCGCCTTGCCCGGGCTCGCCTCCTGGAGTGTTTAGGGAAGGATAAGCCGGTGGTGTTCGGGAATAGGGGGTTCATCCAATGAGCAAGCCCTTCCCCAAGAAGCTCATTGAGGTTGCTCTCCCCTTGGAGGCTATCAACACCGCCTCGGCACGGGAGAAGTCCATCCGCCACGGACATCCGAGTACGCTCCACCTCTGGTGGGCTCGTCGACCGCTGGCAGCGGCACGGGCAGTGATCTTCGCTCAGATGGTGGATGATCCTTCCTCCCACCCCGATCTTTTCCCCACGGAGAAGGCTCAGGAGAAGGAGCGGGCGCGCCTATTCCGGATCATCGAAGATTTGGTGCAGTGGGAGAACACCACCAATGAGACTGTCTTGCAGCCGGCTAGAGATGAGATATGGGCCAGCTGGCGAAGGGCTTGCGCGGAGAATGCCGACCACCCTCGGGCGAAGGAGCTCTTCGATCGGGCAAAGCTACCTGGCTTCCACGATCCCTTCGCGGGTGGTGGGGCCCTACCCCTCGAGGCTCAACGGCTTGGGCTGGAGAGCTACGCCAGCGACCTGAATCCCGTGGCAGTGCTGATCAACAAGGCGATGATAGAGATCCCATCCAGGTTCACAGGCCGGGCACCGGTGAACCCTACCGCACGCAAGGATAAGTCCCTCATCGCCCGCCAGTGGAAGGGAGCTCAAGGCCTGGCCGAGGACGTGAGATACTACGGCCAGTGGATGCGGGAGGAGGCCGAGAAGCGCATTGGGACGCTCTATCCTCTAATCGAGGTGACCGCAGAACAGGCCAAGGACAGGCCTGACCTCAAGCCCTATGTCGGGCAGAAGCTGACGGTGATCGCCTGGCTATGGGCTCGTACAGTGAAGAGCCCTAATCCAGCCTTCGCCACCGTAGAAGTCCCTCTCGTTTCCAATTTCATGCTTTCCACCAAGGCAGGTAAGGAAGCATACGTTGAGCCGGTGCTCGCGCACGGCAATTATCGCTTCACAGTAAAGGTGGGCAAGCCCAAGGATCCGGAACGAGCAAAGAATGGGACGAAGCTGGCGCGTGGTGCTAACTTCGCTTGCTTAATGTCGGGGACGCCAATTTCCGGCGACTATATAAAGGCAGAGGGCAAGAGCGGACGGATGGGCGCGCGACTGATGGCCATAGTAGCCGAGGGCCTACGAGGACGTATCTATCTGGCTCCGACACCTGAGCACGAAGCAGCCGCACGAACAGCGATACCTACATGGAAGCCGGAGATGAAGATTTCCGGAAGCACCCAGTATCTTGGAGTAAAGCCTTATGGCATGGACCGCTTCGACCAGCTCTTCACCAACCGACAACTGGTAGCACTAACGACCTTCTCAGACCTTGCCAACGAGGCAATGCAGCGTGTCTATCATGATGCTCTCAATGCCGATCTACCCGATGACGGCAAGTTAATGCAGGACGGTGGAGCCGGCGCGTCCGCTTACGCTGCCGGTATTTCGACGTACCTCGCATTTCTTGTTGATCAGGTAGCGAACCATTCGTCAACGGTGTGCGGATGGAACTCCGCCAATGCACAAATGCGTAGCGTGTTTGCTCGACAGGCCTTGCCAATGACCTGGGACTTCGCTGAGAGTAACCCGCTTTGCGATTCATCAGGTAGCTACAGCAACCTATTTGAGAGACAAGTCAAAGGTTTTGAGGCACTTGGCATTGGCCCGCTAGGCGCTGCTTGCCAAGCAGATGCGGTCCGGCAAGCACTATCGAGAAATAAGGTAGTCTCTACAGATCCTCCCTATTACGACAATGTTCCGTACGCCGACCTGTCTGATTTTTTCTATGTATGGCTACGTCGTTCTTGCCGGGATGCATTTCCAGAGCTATTCGCCACGCTTGCCGTACCCAAAGCAGAGGAGCTCGTGGCGTTTGCCTATCGCCATGACTCTGGCAAGGCTGGGGCGGAGAGATTCTTCCTCGAGAACATGACTCAAGCAATGCAACGCCTTGCGGAACAAGCACATCCAGCCTTTCCCGTTACCATCTACTACGCCTTCAAGCAGGCAGAGAGCGATGAATCGGAAGGCATAGCCAGCACAGGATGGGAGACGTTTGTCGATTCTGTAACGCACGCTGGATTTTCGACCCTTGGAACTTGGCCGATGCGAACGGAGAAGCCAGGCCGAGTCCGCGAAAATGATGCGAACGCTCTCGCCTCAAGCATCGTCCTCGTATGTCGCAAGCGCGAAGCTACTGCGCCTACTGCTACTCGTCGTGAGTTCGTTTCCGCGCTGAAGGCTGAGCTACCTGTGGCTCTCCGGCACTTGCAGGAAGGCAATATTGCTCCTGTGGACCTTGCTCAGGCTGCCATAGGTCCCGGTATGGGCGTCTACACTCGCTATGCTAAGGTTCTCGATGCCGAAGGAAAGCCGGTTCCTGTGCGCGAGGCATTGACACTCATCAACCAAGTTCTCGACGAGACTCTCGCAGAGCAAGAGGGCGCCTTCGACGCTGACAGCCGCTTCGCCATAGCATGGTTCGAGCAGAATGGCTTTGACGAGGGCGAGTTCGGTGTGGCCGACGTGCTTGCTCGTGCTAAGGTCACCAGCGTCAGCGGCCTTTCCGAAGCCGGTATCCTCGAATCAAAGCGTGGCAAGGTTCGACTGCTTAAGGCTACTGAGCTTCCTTCTGACTGGGATCCTTCTAAGGATCAGCGGCTGACCCACTGGGAGATTGTGCACCAGCTTATTCGAGCGCTTGAGTCAGGAGGGGAAGGTGCTGCGGCTGGCTTGGTTGCCAAGCTCGGAAGCAAGACCGAGCCTGCTCGCGAGCTCGCTTACCGTTTGTACTCTCTTTGCGAGCGCAAGAGGCGCTCTACTGAGGCACTCAGTTACAATGCCCTCGTTCAGAGCTGGCCAGAGATCATCAGATTGGCGCAGGAGGGTGGGCAGCCGAAGGCCAGAATCGGAGAGCTTTTCGGTGAGGACGAGTAGTCATGGCTGGGTCATCTGGTCACCTGCAACCTGAATGGCAAGGCCAGTGATGATGCTCACCTACCAGGAAGCCCTAGCTGATTCTCAGCGCTACAACAAGCGACACCTATTGTTGGGGAATGGGTTCAGCATAGCCTGCCGACCTAGCATTTTTGTCTATGGCAGACTGTTGGAGAGAGCCAACTTCGCCTCTTTTTCTGGCCAAGCCCAGAAGGCGTTTGAGTTGCTAGGGACACAGGACTTTGAGCACGTAATCAAGGTCTTGGCGGACTCGAGCAAAGTCCTGGAAGCCTATGAAGCTCCAGCGGCGCTGCGTGAGCAGCTGGCCAATGACGCGAACCAGCTGAAAGAGATACTGGTCCAGACTATAGCCAGTAGTCATCCTGCCAGGCCAGGGGATATCTCAGACGAGGAGTATTCCCATTGTCGGCAGTTCCTTGCCGGCTTTGACAGTACCTATACGCTCAACTACGACCTGCTTCTATATTGGGCCATCATGAACAAGGATCAGCAGGACCTCTCGTCAGACGATGGCTTCAGGAAGCCCCAGGATGATCTTGACTCGTCCTACGTAATCTGGGAAGCCAATCAGAGTCATGACCAGAACATCTGGTATTTGCATGGGGCTCTACATGTCTTTGATTCCGGTACTGAGGTGCAGAAGTATACCTGGAAGAATACTGGCGTTGCTCTGATTGACCAGATCCGTGACGCACTCAGGCGTGGTTTGTTTCCGCTATTCGTGGCCGAGGGAACCAGTGACGAGAAGCTTGAGCGCATTAGGCACAGCGACTACCTTGCTAAAGCCCAGCGTAGCTTTCAAGGGATTCAAGGTTCTCTGTTTATACTCGGCCATTCACTCGCCCAAAATGACGAGCATATCCTTAGAGAGATAGAGCGAGGCAAGCTCAGCCACGTCTATATTGGCGTGCATGGTGATCCCGATTCGGCAACTAACAAGAAGCTCATTGCACGAGGTCAGCGTCTCGTATTGAACAGGAAGGGTAAGCAGGCGCTTCAATGCTCCTTCTTCAAGTCGGACACTGCCGCCGTCTGGCGTGATTGCTGAGCTGTTGAGCTTCCGATAAGCGAGCATTGCATAAGAAGTGAGGAGATGAAGCTATGGCCATGAGTAACTACGAGCGCGTAGGCAAGTCAATGGAGTTCCTTAAGGCAGGGCTCGCTCCCTTCGCTGAACGAGAGACCTTCTCGCGCATGCGTCCTAACGAGGCCAAGCAGGCCATAGCCGAGTTTGCCGCTGTAGATCGCATGCTCGCTGGTAAGGCCATGGCGGAGTGGGATGTAGCCGCTCTCCTCAACTTCATGTGGACCAAGTGGAATGACATCTTTAATCGCGCCTTGGGCAATGCCGAGCGTAGCCTCGTTAGTGAACTGCGTGAACACCGCAACCGTTGGGCGCACCAGGCAGCCTTCTCGAGCGACGATGCCTATCGCGCCCTCGATTCGGCTTGGCGCCTCTTGACCTCCATTTCCGCTGTTGAGGCAGAGGAAGTGGACAAGATGAAGAACGAGCTTCTCCGCCTACGCTTCGACGAGCAGCTGCGCAACGAGAAGCGGAAGAGCCTGAGTTCGACCATCGAGAGCGCGGTGACGGGCACGCTCAGGCCCTGGCGTGAGGTGGTAACCCCGCATAAGGACGTGGCCTCGGGCAAGTATCAGCAGGCCGAGTTCGCCGCCGACCTTTGGCAGGTTCATCTAGGGGAAGGCTCTGATGAGTATCGCAATCCTGCTGAGTTCTACCGTAGGACCTACCTTACCACCAGCCTCAAAGGCCTGCTTACCGGGGCCATTCGCCGCTTGACCAGCTCGGGTGGGGATCCCGTGGTCCAGCTCCAGACCAACTTCGGCGGTGGCAAGACCCACTCCATGCTCGCCCTCTACCACCTCTTCTCTGGTATCGCTCCTACAGAGCTCGTCGGTATTGATGAGGTTCTCCAGGAGGTGGGAGTCTCAACCGTACCGCAGGCTCGCCGCGTAGTCCTGGTCGGCAACAAGATCTCCCCTGGCAATCCTTCCACCAAGAGCGATGGGACGGTCGTGCGCACCCTGTGGGGTGAACTGGCCTGGCAGCTCGGCGGCAAGCATGCCTTCTCCCGCATCGAGGCCGACGACAGAAATGCGACCAGCCCTGGCGATGTCCTGCGCGAGCTCTTCAATGAGTACGGACCCTGCCTGATCTTGATCGATGAGTGGGTGGCCTACGCCCGGCAGCTCCATGACCAGAGCGACTTGCCAGCAGGCGGCTTCGAGACTCACTTCAGCTTCGCCCAGGCTCTCACGGAGTCTGCCAAGCTGGCGAAGAATTGTCTCCTGGTCATAAGTCTCCCTGCCTCTGATGATACCGGGTCTCCCCATACCCTCGCTGATGATGCAGAGGTCGGAGGTGAGCGCGGCCGGGAGGCTCTGGTACGACTACGCAACGTGGTAGGCCGCGTCGAGTCTTCCTGGCGCCCAGCCAGCGCGGAGGAAGGCTTCGAGATAGTGCGCAGGCGGCTATTCGAACCCTTGGGAGGCGCGGACTCCTTCAAAGAGCGCGACCTCGTGGCCCGGGCCTTCTCCAACTTCTACCAGGCCCAGCAGCAGGAGTTTCCGCCTGAATGCCGCGATGTCGATTATGAGAAGCGCCTCAAGGCGGCCTATCCCATCCATCCTGAGGTCTTCGACCGCCTTTATACGGATTGGTCTACCCTCCTCAAGTTCCAGCGCACTCGGGGCGTGCTTCGGCTCATGGCGGCGGTGATCCACAGCCTCTGGGAGAAGGGAGACAAGAATCCCCTCATAATGCCGGCCAACATCGCCATTGATGATGCCCGGGTACAGTTTGAGATGACCCGCTACCTCTCCGATAACTGGGTGCCCATCATCGAGAAGGATGTGGATGGCCCCGGGTCGCTACCCTTGCGGATCGACGCCGAAGTCCCGAACCTGGGTAAGTTCGCCGCTGCTCGGCGGGTAGCCCGCACCATCTACCTCGGCTCCGCCCCCACCGCCGATGCCGCCCACCACGGCATCGAGGATCGCAGGATCAAGCTCGGCTGCGTCATGCCCGGAGAGTCTCCTGCTGTCTTCGGTGATGCCTTGAGAAGACTTGCGGGGGCAGCAACCTACCTTTACCAGGATGGTTCCCATTTCTGGTACTCAACCCAGCCGACGGTGACCAAGCTCGCGGAGGACAGAGCTGAGCAACTCAAGCGCGAACCGGATAAGATCGTCCACGAGCTGGATACCAGGCTCCGCAACGACCTCAAGCAGAAGGGTGATTTCGAGCGCATCCATCCCTTCCCCCACGGAGGGCAGGAAGTCCCCGATGACAGGGATACTCGCCTGATCGTCCTCAATGTCGATCACCCCTATACTAGGGAGAGCGATAACCAGGCGGAGGCCGAGGCTCAAAGAATCCTTGAGTCCAGGGGTTCAACCCCGCGACTTTATCGTAACAGCCTGGTGTTTCTGGCTGCGGACAAGGCCCGGCTCCAAGACCTCGACGAGGCCACCAGGAAGTACCTGGCCTGGTCCTCAATCATCCTGGAGAAGGACCAACTGAACCTAACGCCCTTCCAGGTCAAGCAGGCTGAACAGCAGCTCAAGACTGCGGATTCCACGGTGACTTCCCGCCTGCCGGAGACCTACCAATGGCTCCTGGTGCCAGGTCAGTCCTCGCCGCAGGCTGCCATCGAGTGGCACGCTCTCAAGACCTCCGGCTCCGAGCCCCTGGCCGTGCGCGCTAGTAAGAAGCTCAAGAGCGAGGAGTTCCTCATCCTCAGCTTCGCGCCTACTAGGTTGCGGATGGAACTGGATCGGGTTCCCCTCTGGCGTGGCGAGGACGTTTCGGTGAAGCAGCTGGCGGAGGACTTTGCCCGCTATCTTTACCTGCCGAGACTCCTTACCTCCCACACCTTGACCCAGAGCATCAGCAATGGCTTGGGTCTGCTCACCTGGGAGCAGGATGCCTTTGCCTGGGCTGATGAGTACGACAAGGTAGCTCAAAGGTATCGGGGACTTCGTTGCGGCACAACCTCCGCCACCCCTGATCCTGATTCGACCGGACTGTTGGTGAAGCCAGAGGTCGCCCTAAGGCAACTGCAACAAGAATCCAAGCCTGTCAGGCTGGAGCTCAGTCCCGAGCGCGTAGAGCTAGCTCCGGGCACTACCAGACCCTTCACCCTCAAGGGCTTTGATGCGGATGGTCGTCCTGTACAGGTCTCCAAGGCCAGTTGGTCTGCTTCAGGCGGCCAGATCGATGCCTCTGGCCTGTTCACGGCTGGTTCAGACCTGGGTCAGTATTCCGTCGAGGTTGAGCTCTTAGGGCTGCATGCGCGCTCAGTTGTCGCCATCGTGGCTACGGTAACGCCGCCTCCTCCGGAGCCCCCTGCCACGCCAGCGGCTCCTCAGCTCAAGCGGTACCACGGCACTGTGATCCTCGATACTGGACGAGTTGGCCGCGACGCAGGTCGAATCGCGGAGGAGATCATTTCTCATCTTGCGGTACAGGCAGGCGCTCGCGTGACGGTCACGTTGGAGATAGAGGCAGTGCTGCCTTCTGGTGCTGGGGATGCCTTGGTCAGGACAGTCACCGAGAACGCTCGCACTCTGCACTTTACCAGCCAAGGCTTTGAGCGTGAGTAGGAGTTGCTGGCTGGCTGTGGATGACTCGGGCAAATAGTGCTGAGACGACAGCGCTAGGCGCGCTCTCCAGGATCGCGATCGGAAGAGTTCAAGGTAGAAACTGTGCGGCAGGTCACCAACCGCAACCGATCAGTACTGGGGGTATCCAGAAGCTAGGGAGTCAGTGAGGATACCTTGTATGCCTGGATCAAAAAATCGGGCAAAAGCACGAGTGCGATAAAAGCAAGTACACTCCATTCGAGGTTGAGATTAAGTCGAGAGCATGCGGAGTGTCTGCTGAATCTGCGGGTGTCCAAAGATTGTTATAATAATTATTAAGAGCGGAGTATAAAATGCACTTTGATCTAAAGTACCTTACTGCCTACCAAATACTCGAAGTCAGGGAAAAGGCCAACGAATCCGAGATCAAACGAGCGTGGGAGCTTCACCGTATAGCCTGGCATCCAGACCACTTTCCTGATTCATTCAAGGAAGAAGTAACAGAGCGGTTTGCAGCTATCAAGAATGCCTATGATACACTAACAAATCCCGTTCTTAGGATGCGGCTCGATTTTAGCCTTGGTATTGATGATGATGACGACCAAGCGAACACTGTCCAATTTGAATTGCCCGAACAGCGAAATCCTGACAGCTGGAAACGGCTTGCGAAGTGGGCTAAGGACGAGGATAAATTATCACGCAAATCACGTGGCTTCGCATATTCAGTAGCTGATAAATATCTTGAGAAAAGCTGCCTGCTTTCTCAGGCACAGCTTGATTGGGCTAAGAATATCTGGAGCGAGGCAATTCAAGAGGGTTTTGATCCAGGAGCTGATGAATGAGCGATGCGCTTGAGCCGTGGAAACGTAAATGTATTAAGAAAGGCCGGTTAAGGAGCAAGCTCCTATCGTTTGGGCCTGCGACGATAGATGCCCTTCTTACGATCGCCAGACTTGATGATCCCAATGCTACAGAGGAAAGCCTAGTCGAGATTCTCCTTGCATCAAGGCATAAATTCTTCCAACTGCCTGATGGACGTTGGGATACCTATCCTGATGATGAAATCCGTACCATCTATCGCCGGGCTTATCACGGGGAGCCTAAGAAGCGAAATAAGCTTAGTGAACGAGGGAAGCTAAAGGGAATTAGTTGTCCTGAAGCACCTCTAGATGGTCGCATGAGTGTCGATGAGTATGGAATCCCTTCAGTTATCCTCATGGGCGATGAACTTGTGATGACCGGCACTCCAAGACTTCTTATCGAGTTCAAGGGACAAGAAAGGATTGGAGTAGTTCTAGGATCTGCTTTCGAAGAAGAAACACCAGTCCGCTTCTTTGCCAAGCAAGGCGATAGAACAGTTTTTATCGGTACAAGGAACATTCTCGACTTGGTGCAGGAACGTTCTGGCTATCTCCGTGTCATTGCATCGCCCGCTGCAGACGATGTGCGCCGTGCGATAGAACCGAGTGTCGAGCAACAACTTTTGCTTGAAAATAAGCTTACTCTAAGTGACCTACCTGTTCCACTTGACGTCAGTGTTGTTGTTCCATATGTATCTATACCCGAACTCTCAGAGGATACACATAGAACTCTATCTATACCATCATCACCTCGTCCTAGCGACTTTTTAGCAATCCGCACAGAGTTTTTACCAATCACGAAAAAACTTGAGTCGGATCCCTCAGCGTGGTCAGAGGTTCTAGCATTCCTAGATCGGAAGCGTTCTCTCGTGGATGCCCATGCTTGGGAAAAGCTCCTCCTCATGGCTCTTCACACACCTAATGCACGTTGTATCGATCTCGTTGGCAGGCTCGATTATTGTCTTGGTGGAGAGCCAAGTCCTCGATTCACTCTTCATGTGGTTCAAGCCTTTTCCCAGATTAAGGATCCCGAGGGAAAAATTACCGCATTGCTAGAGGAGTATGCTGATATCGCAATAAGAGTGGATGGTATTGATCGTTCTGAGGCTCTTGCACTCGCGCGAGCTTTCTATCGTAGTGGTAAACGCTATGATGAGGCAGCACGGTGCTATACTCAGGCACTCGATTTTGGTGAGGGCTTACCACCAGAAGACCTGGAACAGGCGGCATACTCATTTCTGTTCGCTCATGACTTAGGAACAGAAGCCGTACAAGGATTTCTAGCCTACTTTCACCAAACATTATTTGAAGGGCCTTCAGCCTTGCCGGATGTACCCGATAAGAAATTCCTCGATGCTATTGGATCTTATCAAGAGCTCGTTGAGAGATATCGGCCAGCGAAGCTTTTAGACCTTCTTGAAAGCATCATCGGCTATTTAACTGCAGTGCAGGCGGATGAAGCTGCGTTAAGATACTATGACCAGTACCGTTCATCCATACCCAAGCTCCTAGATCTTCTAGATCTACTTTCATGCTTCGAGACCTGTGAATCCACAACGACTCTCAATCAAGCATGCGAACGGCTGTGGGAAGTATATGCTCAACGCAGAGAGCAACTAGCTCCGGCTTTGCTTGAGTCAGTGGCGGAAAGGTTCGAGATTTTGGAGGCCATGCTAGGCCGAGAGGCCTTCTACGCGGCTCATGTCCGCGAATGTCTATCCAGATCGACGATTCATTATGTGCAAAAAGAAAAAGAGGGGGAACCGCTCCTTAAAGCATGTAAAATTAAAGTGGTTGCAGTCTACGGTGGCAATGAGGTTTATCGTTCGCGGATGAGAGTGCTACTTCAAAGCATGGGGGCAATACGAGTGATATCAATCCCACCAATTTTCGAAGGCAATCTTGACCAGCGTAACCTCAAAGAAAAGATCAGTAATGCAGATCTAGTGCTCTATGTTGCTACATATACAAAGCATGCTGACCATTATATGCTCCAAAACCTTAAGAACTCACCCGATCTCTCCCTTCGAGTAATACATGTGAACGGAGGGCCGAGTCGTGGTGTTCAGGAGCTAAAATCGGAGTTGTCCACGCTAAAATCCTGATTTCCTTTAGTACTGAAAGAAACCCACCTGCTTTGCAGGTGGTAAGTTCCTATGCGGCTATGCCTACAAAAATTCTTACATTAGAAGTAGCCCAAAGTATTCTTGTTCTTGGAATCTTCAAGACCCCTATGGGGTCAAATCAAGCCACCTGCTTTGCAGGTGGTTGTTGACTAGGATTACAAAGTTAAGCGATTCCAAAAAACGTGTAGCAAAATGTGTAGCAAATTTTTCAGGAATACAGGTCAAGTTGCGTCAACATAGGGAAAGATGCATATTTATATATCATTATGCCAGATATAGATATATCAACATTCGTAAAGTCGCATAAAGTCGAGTCCACCAGCGTACAAGGTTAGCGGATATAATCATACTATTTCTGATCCAGCTCTGGGACCTTTAAATACTTCATCAACCTCGTTTCCTGGGCATGAGACAGCTCAAGCATGTCGGATTCTGTTACATGGTCATAGTGGGAAGTCATGGCAGAAGTTGAATGACCAGTGAGTAGGCGGAGTTTGGCATCTGATAATGATCCACGGAGCATGGCGTTTGACCAGTGGCGGAGGCTATGGAAACTGAGTCTGCGCTCCTTACGATCCTGTTCGGTGATTCCGATACGGTTGAGGGCCGCGTAAAAGCCCCGTTCGAGCGCGCGAACATCCAGGGGAGCATCGGGGTTAAGGCCGTAGAACAGGAATCCTGACGGACCGTGAGGGTTTATGGCAGCAAGTTGCTCTAGGCTTACCCGTACCTGTACAGGCAGAGGCAATACTCGAACGCGAGCAGTCTTCGTGCTCTTCAAGCCTTCGAGCTTTCCCCAGGACTCTGATACAGTCAGGGTTGAGGTGCCAATGTTAGTCATCCGCAGAGCTTGAACTTCTCCCAGGCGGAGGGCGCAGGTCGCACCCAGGAGTATTGCGCAGCGGATTCTTGGGTCTAGGTCGGGAAGGGCGAAGAGCTCCCGGATCTCTGCCTCGGTAGGAATACCCTTCTCCTTAGTGTCTGTTCCTAGCTTTCGTAGACCTTGTGCCGGGTTGGTTTCGATCAACCCCAAGCGGGTAGCCTCCGTGAGCGGTAAACTAGCGGCATTGAGGATGGCATTGATCGATGAATTACCTAGCCCGCTAGTAGTTTTTAGGCTGAGTGCAAACTCTTCGAGCATATAGGTCCGGACTTGCGAGAGCTTTAGGGCCGGGAAAGCCTTGTACAGATAGTTTTTGACATAGGCCGCATTGTGGCTGACATACTCACGTCCTATACGTTGCCCTCGTGCTAGCTTCCCTCTGATGTAAGGAGACCTGTCCCAATTCCAGAAATCAGCACAGTACTCGGTATAGAGGGGGTCGTCTGTGGCAGGCCGCGCATGGCGACGATTCAGGTATTCCTGCCCGATGAGCAGAGCTCCCGTTCTTGAGGTGGGCGGGTATTCTTTTGGATCAAGGTTCAGTTCTACTACGAGAGAGTCAGCGGACCGGTGCATCACGTAGCTGTTGGTGGCTTCATCCCAGATCTGGACGTAGTACCGGAACCGCCCTTTGCGGGACATAGGACGCTTATAAACAGAAACCGGCTTCCGAGCCATAATCCCCTCCTAGTCGTCATTTGACTGACAAATGACTGACAAGTTTGGAAAAAGCTTCGGAATCCGGTTTTCCGGTCTTCCTGTAAGTCCTTATAAAATAGCAACTTACTTATGGAGAATAGGGGATTCGAACCCCTGACCTATAGATTGCGAACCTATCGCTCTACCAACTGAGCTAATTCCCCGGACCGAAAGCCGAAGCGGCGAACGCCCCCGGCAACGGCCAAAAGATACAATACTTTTCCCCGGCTGATCAAGGCCCGGCGGTATGGCTGGCCGGCTCTTCATGACGGGGGTGGAGCCTCTCTCGACGATTTTTAACCTATAGGATAAAATAAAAATGATGCGCTTCTTTGCTTTTTCACAAAACACCAGCGAACGCAGAGCGCTGATTCTCAACGCCCCCATTCCCCGTACGATTCTCTATCTTTCGGCACCCAGCCTGATGCTCGGAATCGTCCAGTCCCTCATGCCCCTGATGGACGGACTCTTCATCAACAATATCGCCGGCACCCTGGTGGCGAGCGCGGTGACCTACTCCGAGCCCGTCATAAACATGGTGACTGCCCTGGCCATGGGACTGGGCGTGGCGGCCATGGCGATCATCGGCCAGCTCAACGGCAAGGGGGATTTCGGGGAATCCAAGAAAACATCCACCCAGATCGTCGTCGCAGGTTCCCTGCTTGGCCTGCTCTCGGCCCCCCTTCTGGTGGGGGCGGGTGCGCTGATAGCCGGTTTTGTCCATCCGGACATCGCCAGGAACGTCTTTCTCTACCTCGCGCTCTACGCCTTCGTATTGCCCTTTTCCTTCATGGAATCCATTTACAACGGCATAAAGAACGCCAACGGCCAGCCCGAGGCCCCTTTCTTGCGCATGGTACTCATGCTTGCCCTGAAGATTGTTTTTAATTTCCTTTTCATTTATGTCTTTCGGCTGGGTATTGTGGGATGCGCGCTCTCCTCTCTCCTGGCCAATTTGGGCATAAGCGCATGGATGTACCAGGAGCTCTTCCTGAAAAAAGGACCGGATCGCCTGGACCTCAAGGGATTCCGTTTCGAACGATCGATTCTGGAAAAGCTTTGGCGCATCGGCGTCCCGGCCATGCTCAATTCCTTCATGCTCAATCTGGGTTTCTTCCTGATCAACAACGAAACTCAAGCCTACGGCCCCGTCGTCCTCAATGGACAAGGAATTGCGAACAACATATCAGCTGTCTGCTTCAATCTGCCGGGTTCTTTTTCCGCGGCGGTAACCACCATGGTGAGCATGAACATCGGAGCCTTGCAGGCCGACAAGGCTAAACGCTCCATGCAGATAGGCTGCCTGATCAGCGCGATCACCGCCCTGGCGACCATAGCCCTCATCGTGCCGCTCTCCTCGCGCCTCACGCTGCTCTTCACCAGACAGAGGGATGTGCTGGAAATCGCCAATCGAGCGTTGCACATCTATACCTATTCGGTGGTCGGATTCGGGCTTACCATGACGATCCAAGGGGCGTTCATCGGCCTGGGTAAGACGAAAGTACCCCTTGTCCTTGGCATTTTGCGCATATGGCTGCTCCGATATCTCTTCATCTTGGCGACAGAGCGATATCTGCAGTACTACGCCGTTTTCTGGGGCAATCTGTTCTCCAATTATATGGCTGCGCTGTTGGCGATACTGCTCATTTCGCGGGTGCGTTGGGAATCCGCGATAGACCCGCGACCGCGCACTGTCGTCGCGGGCGCGAGAGCCTAGGGCGGATGCGCAGGGGATCGAGGACGATAGTTGTAAAAGCGGCCGATCTTTTGAAATCGGCTCAAGCCCTGTATTTTTTTGTCATCCCTACGAGCAAGTTCCGCAGGAATTGATCGCCGCATTGTTGATACTTGGGGTGCCCTTCTTTTCTGAAGAGCGCGTTTATTTCCGATACGGTAACGGGCATTCCGGCGGATTGGAGGAAAAAGGCGATGTCGCTGTCCTTTAGCTGGAGGGCGATTCGCAGCGCCTTGAGCACATCGTTGTTGGAGGGGTCGCTCTGCCAGGAAGGAGGGGCGGCGAAAGTTTTTCCGCTATCCGCCGGCTGCGAATCCTTTCCGGCCCGTCCATCCCTAGGTCCGCGCCGGCTTACCACGAGCCCCTGCAGAAAGCTGCCCAGGGTCGGGCCGTCGCATTCCCTGTAACCGGGTTCTCCTTCCTTGAGAAAAAGAGGGCGGATCGCATCCACCTTCATCGGTCTTCCCCCGAGGGCGAATATGTCGACCAGGGCGAGGTCGGTGATGTTAAGCGCGTAGCGCAGCCGAATAAGTATATCGTTTTTAGTCATGTGATCCTTCGTCCATATGCAATCGGATAATACCCGGAATCGGCGGCGCTGGCTATGGAGCGATTCCTCTTGGGACTGCAAACACCAAACTTGACATTACGGCTTTGTACAACTAGGATTCTGTTTCAAGTCAAGGTCGCCCATGCGACGCATCCAGGATTTGCGCAGCGGAACGCGGACAAGGAGCTGATATCAAAGGCAGATACATCCTGAGGCGGTTGGCCATAGGGGTCCCGACATTCTTCGGTATAACGTTTCTAGCCTATCTCATTTCGTCCATGGCGCCGGGCAGCCCCCTGGACGCCCTGTTAGCGGACCCTAACATAAATCCTGCCGAGTTGGAACGACGCAGACTGGAGCTTGGTCTGGACAATCCTGTCATTATCCAGTATTTCACCTGGCTCAAGGAGTTCTTCCAGGGCAATCTCGGATATTCGTTCAAGACGCAACGGGCTGTCTGGGACATGATCCGGGAGCGTCTGGGTCCTACGGCGCTTCTGGCCGCCTGCTCGGTCACCCTGTCTTTGATCGTATCCATCCCCCTGGGCATCATGGCCGCAGCGAGGCCCTATTCCAGGAGGGATTATCTTTTTTCCAGCCTTTCCTTCCTGATGGCCGCCACGCCCAACTTTTTTTCAGGCCTTGTGCTGATCTACTTTTTCGCGGCGGTGCTCAGAATACTTCCCACCGGCGGCATGTACGATTCTTCCGGGATCCGGAACGCGGCCATCCTGGCGAGGCATCTCATTCTGCCCACGTTGGTCCTGTCGTTTCAGCAAATTGGCAGCTGGATACGCTACATGCGGGGCTCCATGCTGGAGGTGTTGCAGGAGGATTACATCCGCACCGCCCGGGCCAAGGGATTGAAGCGGCGGGGGGTCATCCTCAAGCACGGGCTTAAAAACGCCCTTATTCCCGTGGTTACGGTGGTGGGCATGTCCATTCCCTCGCTGGTGGGCGGGGCGGTGGTCACCGAGCAGGTCTTCGGCTGGCCCGGGGTCGGCTCTTTGATGGTGCAATCCATCGCGGCCAGGGATTATCCGGTCATCATGGGAATCACCGTGCTGGTCGCCTTTGTCGTTCTGATGGCAAACCTCGTCACCGACCTGATCTACGGTCTCCTGGACCCGAGGATACGCTATGCCTAGGTCCGGAGTCCTTAAAAAAACAAACCCGAAGTCTTCGTATTTCGCCGACGCCAGGGAGAAGTTCAAGGAGCATCGTCTGGCGGTCTTCGGACTGGCCGTCCTGACCGCCCTGGTCGTCATCGTCGTCTTTGCGCCCATGCTTTTCCCCCTGGATCCTTACACTTCCGACTATTTCGAATTCGGGACCGCCCCGAGCGCCAAGCATCCCCTGGGAACGGACGCCGTTGGCAGGGACCTGTTGGCCAGGTTGATTTACGGAGGCAGGACGTCGCTCTTCGTCGGACTTACATCGACCCTTATAAGCCTCCTGATTGGAGTGCCCCTGGGGCTGACCGCAGGCTACTACCGGGGCTGGTGGGAAACCCTGGTGATGCGTTTGGCCGATATTTTCATGTCTTTTCCCGCCATGGTCCTGATTCTGGTGCTGGTGGCGGTTGTGGGGCCTTCGATCTGGTCGGTGACGGTGGTGATAGGCATACTGGGCTGGACCCAGTTCGCCCGGTTGGTCTTTGCCAACGTGCTTTCCGTGCGCGAAAAGGAATACGTGGAATCGGCCTACGCCATAGGAACGAAGGATTTCACCGTTCTGACCAAATATATTTTACCCAACTCGATCGCCCCGATTCTCATTTCCATGACCTTCAGGACGGCCCAGGCCATTCTCATGGAATCGTCGTTGAGCTTCCTGGGAATGGGGGTTCAGCCGCCCATGGCGAGCTGGGGCAATCTCATGAACGAAGCCCTTTCGATCACGGTGCTTTCCCAAAAGCCCTGGATTTGGGCTCCTCCGGGGATCGCCTTGGTGCTGATCGTGCTTTCCATCAACTTTGTAGGCGACGGGGTCAGGGACGCCCTGGATCCGAAGATGAGAATATGAAGTTTTTGTCGGCTTTGTGCGTTATTACCGATAGTAACCCGTGCCGAGCCTGAACATCGGCTGTCGCGGGTAACATAAGGAGGGTTTATGAAACAAAGGACACGAAGGCTGCGGATGCTTGTGCTGCCCGTAGCCGCCCTAGTCATACTGGTCGGCTCCGCCGCCGCCCAGAGTGCCAAGCCCAGGGTGGTCACCATAGCCATGACCAACGCTTGGGATACCATGATGCCCGTGAATACCAATTCCAACTATGGGCTGCTGGTATACGACCAAATCTACGATCGCCTGGTTGTCACCAAGGCCGATGGCAGCTTCGCTCCCCGTCTTGCCAAGAGCTGGTCCGTGAACGCGGCCTCCACCGCCATCACCTTTACCCTGAACGAAAAAGCCACCTGGCACGACGGCAAGCCGGTGACCGCCCACGACGTGGTCTTCACCGCCCAGCTCTATTCCAATCCCGCGGTCAAGGCCCTGGCCCGTTACCGGCTCAACTACTTCGCCGGAACCGATGACGCGGGCGCCGAACTTTCCCCTGGTTCCATCGCCGTCAAGGCCGAGGGCGACTATAAGGTCACCTTCACTTTCAAGAAGCCCATCTTTGCCGATACGGTGATCGACCAGTGGGCGACGGCCTTCTTCGTGATCCCTAAGCATATCTTCCAGGGAAAGACTCCGGCGGAGATCAACGCGCCCACCCTCTGGGCCAAACCCGTGGGCTCGGGTCCCTTCAGGTACGAACGGGAGATCACCGGTGAGCGCATGGAGCTTGTGGCCAACAAGGACTACTTTCTGGGGGCTCCGGACTTCGATAGGCTCGTCATCCGTATCATGCCCTCGGCCAGCCTTCTTTCCGGTCTGATCTCCGGCGAAGTGGACATCATCGCCGGCGGCGCCATGGGTTCTATTTCCCTGGACGACTGGCCCACTGCCCAGAAACAAGCCAACCTTGTCACCGAGTCCATTCCGACCCTCAACTACCAGACCCTCATCATCAACACCCAGCAGCCGTACATGACCCAGAGGGTACGCCAGGCTTTCAATATGGCGATCAACAGAAGGGTTCTGGTGGACGCGCTCCTGCGAGGCCAGGGTGTCGCGCTGATGACCCCCATATCGCCGGCGAGCCCCTATTTCAATCAGAAACTCAAAGATATCCCCTATGATCCGGTCAAGGCCGCCCAAATTCTCAAGGAAGAAAAGTTCCCCTTCGACAAGGAGCTGGTGTTCTACGTTCCCTCGGGCAATATCACCAGGGAGCGGACCGCCGTACTCATCGAGCAGGATTTCGAAAAGCTGGGTGTCAAGGTTCGGATACAGACGGTGGATTTCCCCACACTGATGAACAATATGCGTTCCGGCACGCATGATTTCGGCATAATCGGTTCGGGTGGCACCCTCGATCCGGCGGAGAGCAGGGAAATGGTAAGCCCCACCTCGACGGTCAACTTCTCCCGGCTCACCAGCACGGTGCTCACCGATATCATCGACGAAGGCGCGGCCAAGCTGACCTTCGCCACGCGCAAGCCTTTCTTCGATAAATACCAGGAGAAGGTGGCCGAATTGTCCCACATGCCCTATCTCTACACCACCAACGCGCTTATGGCCTACAGCAAGCGTCTTTCCAACGTGAGCGCGGTGGATTTCTCCCGGCTCAATTGGCGCGTCTGGGAGTGGAAGGTCGGCAACTGATGAAAGGGTGGGGATCGGGAGAGAGCCCCTTGCTGGAGGTGAGCGGTCTGCGGACCGAATTCGCCACCAAGAAGGGGAGGGTGGTCGCCGTGGACGGCATCGATTTTACCCTTAAGCGGGGAGAAATCCTCGGCATAGCCGGGGAATCCGGCTGCGGGAAATCCGTTACCTCCCTCTCGATCCTTCGCCTCTTGCCCGATTACGCCCTGATATGTTCCGGCCGGATTCGGATGAACGGCCGGAACTTGCTCGACCTCTCCGAAGACCGGATGTGCGAAGTCAGGGGCAACGAGATAGCCATGATTTTCCAGGACCCCATGACCTCGCTGAATCCCGTTTTGAGCCTCGCCACGCAAATGATAGAACCCTTTGTCATCCACCAGGGCATGACCAGGGCGCAGGGGAGGGGAAAAGCCCTGGAAATGCTTAAAAAAGTGGGCATTCCCTCGCCGGAACAACGGCTGGACGAATATCCCCACCAGCTTTCGGGGGGCATGCGCCAGCGGGTGATGATCGCCATGGCCCTATCCTGCAATCCCCAGCTCCTGATCGCCGACGAACCCACCACAGCCTTGGACGTCACCACCCAAGCCCAGATCCTCGATCTCATGCGGGAGCTTAGGAACGAATTGGGTACCGCGGTCATACTCATAACCCACGATCTGGGCGTGGTGGCCGAAATGGCGGACAACGTGCTGGTGATGTACGCAGGCAAGGCGGTTGAATACTCCAGCGCCGAGGAGCTGTTCCGATACCCGAAACATCCCTACACCCAGGGACTTTTGCAATCAATTCCCAGGTTGGAAGAGGACGAGGAGCTTCTCTATACCATACCGGGGACTGTCCCCAACCAGTACCAGAAAATCGAAGGCTGCCCCTTCCGGGCCCGCTGCCCCAAGGCCATGCCCGTCTGCGCGGAAAAAGAGCCCGAAGCGTACAAGGTGGGTTCCGCCCTCGTGCATTGCTTCCTCTTCGCCAAAGGATCCGGCGATGAGTGAACGAATCCCCGGCGCAGACGGCGCGTTCAAGCTTGACTCAGCGACGGTAAGTGGCGCTGGAGCTGATACTAGTCTCCAGGCCGAAAGCGCCGGAATTCTATTGGAAACCAGGGACTTGACGAAATATTTCGGCGGTAAAAAGCACCTTTTCGAAGCCGCGCCGAGAATTGTGAAAGCCGTGGACGGCGTCGATATATCCATTCGGAAGGGCGAGACCCTCGGCCTGGTGGGCGAGTCGGGCTGCGGGAAATCCACCCTCGGGCGGACCATTCTCGGTCTGCTGCCCAAGACCTCGGGATCGGTGTTTTTCGCGGGCAGGGAAATCAGCGACCTGCCCAGAAAGGAGGCCCGGCAGCTGAAGCAGCGCATGCAAATAGTCTTCCAGGATCCCTACGGCTCGCTCAATCCTCGCATGACCGTTCTCGATCTGGTCAGGGCTCCCCTGGATGTTTTTAGCATCGGCACAAAGGCCGAAAAAGAAGAACGGGTCGCCGCGATGCTTAGGCAGGTCGGGATGGGCGCGCATCAACTTAACCGCTATCCCCACGAGTTCTCCGGCGGACAACGCCAGCGTATCGGCATAGCCCGGGCCTTGATTTTACAGCCCGAATTCGTCGTCTGCGACGAACCTGTCTCGGCCCTGGACGTTTCGGTGCGCGCCCAGGTGCTCAACCTAATGGCGGGGCTGCAGAAGGAATTGGGCCTCACCTACCTTTTCATCTCCCACGATCTCAGCGTGGTCAAGCACATATCGGACCGGGTGGCCGTGATGTACCTCGGCCGAATCGTGGAAATCACCGGCAAACGCGAACTTTACGCCAAGCCCCTGCATCCCTATACCCAAGCCCTGCTTTCGGCCATACCGAAACCTTCGGCCCAGGCTAAACAGCAACGCAATCGCTGCGCGCTGAAAGGTGACGTGCCCAGTTCCTACGCCATGCCGCCGGGCTGTCGCTTTCATCCCCGCTGCCCCAAGGCTATCGAACTATGTTCCAGGGAAGTACCGCTCCTGCGCGGCCTCGGCCCCGATCATCAGGTAGCCTGCCATCTGGCATAAACGCTTAAAAACGCCGGACCCACGCTCTAATATACTCAGGAACAGGCCAATATGCGGCCTCGGAGGGAAGGGCGCCTACCTGGGCGCGATGGAAGCATCCCGGGACACGGCGGGCTTGAAAAACCTTAAGGAGTAGAAACGACTATTTTGGGTTGCCTAATCGTATCAGAGGATAATAAAAAAAAACCGAGACAAATGGAAAAATAATATTATTCTTTATGATAAAACAAATAAAATGAACAACAGTTTTGTGAAATTTTTCCTTGACAAATTTAGAAAACGATTTCTATACTATGGGATAGAAAACGTTTTCTGTCCAAAAACGCAGACGTTATTGGGCCTTGTTGGATGGAATACGACAAATCATAGTTTGGAGGAAATGCAATGGATAAGATCAATATTGATCTTCGAGGCTTGAATCCGGCTCCGGTAACCCCGTTCAACCGGGATGGCAGCATAGATTTCGCCGCCATAAAGAGACTTGGGTCTTGGCTCGCCGGTATCGATGGCGTAAAAAGCCTCACTGTCCTCGGCCATGCCGGTGAAGGCACCTATCTGGACAGGGAAGAGCAGGTGGAAGTGATTCGGGCTTTCGTGGAAGCGGTGGACAACAGGATCCCCATTATCGCCGGCATCACCCTGGAGGGAAGCGCCAACGCGGCCAACGAGGCGAAGCGCGCGGTACAAGCTGGAGCCAAGGCTGGCCTTCTCTATCCCACCCATGGGTGGCTCCGCTTCGGGTACCAGAAGGGTGCTCCCCAGGACAGGTACAGAGAAGTTTATGAAAAGAGCGGCCTTCCCCTCATCCTTTTCCAGTATCCCGATGCGACCAAATGCACCTACGATCTCCAGACCCAGCTGGACATCACCGCCCAGCCCGGTGTCTTCGCCATGAAAAACGGAGTGAGGAACATGCGCCGCTGGGATACTGAAATCCCCATGATCAGGAAGGAAAGGCCCAATCTCCAGATTCTCACCTGCCATGACGAATACCTCCTCCCTACGGTCTTCGACGTAGACGGCATGCTGGTAGGCTACGGCAACGTGGCTCCCGAGTTGTTGATCGAAATGATCAAGGCGGGGAAGGCCCGCGATTACGTGAAGGCCCGGGAAGTCCACGATCGGCTGCTTCCCGTCACCAAGGCTATCTACCATCGCGGCTCCCACATGGAAGGCACTGTCGCCCTTAAGCTCGGGCTCGTGGAGCGAGGCGTGCTGGACCACGCTTCGGTTCGCTCCCCCCTGCTTCCTTTGGACGATAAGGGTGTCGCCGAAGTAAAGGCGGCGATCAAGGCCTCTAGGCTGAGCAAAGTAATGTAACTCTGACTCCGAGGGCGGCATGGGCTTAGAGACAGTCGCCTGTGGCGCTGTCTCTGGAACCTTTCAGGAACCTTTTCAACAATCTTCGATGCAGTGACAAAAGAATAGAGGAGGAGCTATGAAACACAGAATGGTCAGGATCGTCGTTTTCTCATGCATACTGCTGGGAGCCTTCGGCTCTGTCTTTGCCCAGACGAAACTCCCGCGGTTCATAGAGATCGGCACCGCCGGTACCGGCGGCGCCTACTATCCCATCGGTATCGCCATGGCGGAAATTCTTACCCAAAAATTAAAAATCCAAGCTACTGCCCAAGTGACCGGCGGGGCGGTGGAAAACATCCGCCTGATACAGGAAGGAAGCGTCAAGATCGCCCTTACCACCACGGCAAACGCGTACCGCGGCTTGAAGGGTCTTCCTCCCTTCACAAAGCCCAGCCCGAAGGTCGCCGGCCTGTTCTCAAACCTTACCCAGGGCGTCTATCAGATTGCGGTCCGGGAAAACGCGGGCATCAAAACGCTTCAGGACCTCAAGGGCAAGCGGGTGTCCTTAGGGCCCCAGGGCGGCCTTGGAGTCGAGCTTTCGAATTACGTATTCACCGCGGCGGGATTCTCCATCGCCGATGTCAAGGCGACTTTCTTATCCTACGAGGAAAGCGCGACTATGATGGACGACGGAAACCTGGACGCGGTGGTAATCCAGACAGCCCTCCCCAATCCCGCGCTCCGCCAGCTTCAGTCCACCGGAAAGAAATTCAACGTCATTTCCCTGCCGGCCAACGTCATCCAAAAGGTTTCCTCCGACCATCCCTATTTCGAGGCATTCACGATCCCCGCGTCCATGTATAACACCACCGCCGACGTACAGACTTTGAACGGCACCAACATGGCCATCATCGACAAAGATCTGTCCGAAGACGTTGTGTATCAGATCGTAAAGGCGCTGATGGAGGACATGGATAAAATAAGGGCTTCCCAGCCCGCGGCCAAGGGATTCAACTTGGAGAAGGCCGCCATAATGCCGATCCCCCTGCATCCCGGCGCCGAGCGCTACTATCGTGAGCGCAACGTCATAAAATAGGAGCCCTGAGATGAAAGATAACGGTACGGCGATGGAAAAAATCACCAAATGGCTATTGGTGGCAAGTTCCCTGGTGTTCTTCTACACCAGCGGATTCGGCAGCTTCAGCACCCTTACCCAGAGGGCTTTGCATTGGGCCTTTATGGGCACCTGCGCCTTTCTTTTGCTGAAGCCAAAGACCCAGGTTGGCAGGGTCTTGAAATATGCCTTCGCCGCCGCAGCCCTCGTCACCAGCCTGTACGTTATCTTCACCTGGAAACAAAGAATTTTCGGGATAGGAGAAGTATCCGGTCTCGACGTTGCGATGGGTGTCATGGCTATCGCCGCCCTTTTGGTCGCGGTCAAGCTTTCTGTGGGCTGGGGGTTGACGATAGTCATCGCGGTTTTCCTGGTCTACTCCGTATGGGGCCCGATATTCCCCGGTTTTCTCGGTCATTCGGGGGTCAAGATTCCGCGGCTCATAAACTTTCTCTACCTCACCGCCGAGGGTATATTCGGCGTCGCTTTGGGTATTTCTTCAACCTACATCATAGCCTTCGTGATCTTCGGCTCCGTTTTGAGTTCCCTGGGTGGTGGCGAATGGTTTGTCGACGTGGCCTACGCCCTCACCGGCCGCTACAGAGGTGGTCCGGCCAAGACGGCGGTGGTGGCCTCGGCGCTTATGGGGACGGTATCCGGGTCCCCGGTGGCTAATGTCGTGACCACCGGCACGTTCACGATCCCTCTCATGAAAAAAGTTGGATTCCCCTCAAAGGTAGCCGGAGCGGTGGAAGCCGTGGCCTCCACGGGAGGAATGTTCCTTCCTCCCGTGATGGGCGCCGGGGCCTTCATCATGGCGGAATACCTGAACGTCCCGTATTTCGCCGTCGCCAAGGCGGCCTTGATTCCGGCGGTCTTATACTATGTGGCTTTGTTTCTCATCACCGACGTGAGGGCGGTGAAATCAAACCTCAAAGGGCTGCCCAAGGAAGAATTGCCGGACGTGAAGACCGCGGTGTTCAAGAAAGGCTACCATGGACTGCCCTTGCTCTTCCTCATCGCGGCCATCGTCCTGGGATGGAGCCCGCTCAAATCGGCCTTTTGGGCGACTATCCTTGCTTTGCTCATCCCTCTTTTCGTCCTTAGAGACTTCAAGGCCTGGTTCGGGAAGGTGATCGAGGCGATGTACGACGCCTCCAAACAGGCGGTTCCCATCGCGGTGGCCTGCGCTGGAGCGGGGATAATCGTCGGCGCCATCGGAGTTACCGGCTTGGGGACCAAGATCGCCAACGGCCTCATTGCCTTTGCAAACGGAAAGCTGATATTCGGTCTTGTCCTGACCATGGTGGCGGCGATCATCCTGGGAACGGGAATGCCCGTTACCGCGGTCTATATCATCTGCGCGGCCACCTTGGTCCAGCCCCTGGTCGCCATGGGCACCTCGGCCCTGGCCGCCCATATGTTCATTTTCATGTTCTCCGCCGTGGCGGGCCTTACGCCCCCCGTGGCCATAACCTCCTATACCGCCGCGGGGATAGCCCAGACTGATCCGAACCAAACCGCGATACAGGGCTTTTTGTATGGTCTCCCCGGATTTATCATCCCCTTCATTTTTGTGTTTTCTCCGGAACTACTCATGGTCGGCGCTCCGTTGAGGGTAGCCTTGGCGATAGCGACGGCTTTGATAGGCATTTGCTGTCTGGTGGCGGCGATCGAGGGTTATTTCCTGACCCGCTGGAATATGTTCCTAAGGCTCCTGCTGGGAATCGCCGCGGTGCTGCTGCTGGACCCGGGGATCGTCACGGACCTCGTCGCCTTCGGTATCATCGCGGTTTGTTTCGGCGTGCAGGTCCTGGTCCTCAACAAACTCAACGCCCCGGCGGCAAGATAATCCGGCGAACAGGTGGGCTATGAAACTTATAGATTGTCAAACCCATATTTTCTCCCCCGAATTCGCCGAACTTTTGTTCAAGAACAAGGGACAGGTACGGCCCGAACGGCAGGACGGGGCGGTGCTGGTCCATTTCGGGAACCATCAGACGCTCAGGATCGATCCGGCCGATTATTCGCCGGAAAAGAAACTGGCGGACATGGACAGGGCCGGCGTCGAGTACAGCATAATAGCGCCCAATATTCCCGGCCCCTCGGATCTGGACTACGAACTTAAGGAACCGGGCGCGAGGATAAGCAACAACTACACCGCCGAACTTTGCGCAGGACGTCCCGATCGCTTTCGCGGCCTGGCGGTTCTTCCCTTTACTTCCATCGAAGCCACATTGTCGGAGTACAGGCGGGCCATCGAATCCCTCGGGCTGTCCGGCATCCTGCTTTTATCCCAGCTGGGGGGAGGAATGGTGGACGATCCATACTGGAACCCCTTATACGAAGCCGCGGCCTCGGACGGCGTGCCTATGGTGATTCATCCCACCATTCCCACCTGGTCTGAGGCTATCCACGATCACGCCATGATTCCCATGATGGGGTTTATGGTCGACCATTCCTTCGCCATGCTGAGGCTCATTTTGGGCGGAGTCCTGGAGCGATATCCCGCCCTGAAAATCGTCCACCCCCACTGCGGGGGGGTTCTGCCCTATCTCATGCCCCGGATCGACGAACAGACCGAAGTCAAGCGGCGGGGAAGGGAACTCATAACCAAAGCCCCTTCGGAATACTACAAAAACGTGTATATGGACATTGTCTCCCCCTCGGAAAAGACGATCCGTTTTTCCATCGATTTCGCGGGGACCGATCGGATGCTTTTCGGCTCCGACCATCCTTGGATAAAAATCGAGTCGATGGTTGATAGTTTCAAGCGCCTCGGGCTTGCGGTCCCCGAGGCGGAAGCGGTGGGCTTCCGCAACGCCATGAAACTATTCCGGATTTCTTCTTGATTTTACAAATCTCGGACCGACGCCCGCTCGATGAATTCCACGGGGAAGTACTCCGAAGTGTTGTCCGCCTTCGGGTCCAGCATTTTCTCGACCGCCCGGGCCCCCATCTCATACCTGGGCACCCGCATGCAGGTAAGCGCGGGCTGAAGGTGGGCGGCGATAGGCGTATCGCCGATGGAAATGAGGGAAACATCCCCCGGAACCTCGAGCCCTTCGTCGTGAAGGGCGTGGAGCACACCAACGGCGATGGGATCGCATCCGCAGATTATCGCCGTTGGCCGGGGATTTTGCCTCATGAGGTCCTGGCAATTTACGTATCCCCCATGTTCCGAAAACGAATCGAACCGAACCAGGCTTTCGTTCTCCCCCAGGGTATGATTGCTAAGGGCGTCGCGGTAGCCTTGCACATGGTCCCGGCTGGTGGTGACTACCCTGTCGCCGGTGATGAAGCCTATTGAGCGATGCCCCTTTCCCAGCAGGTAGTTCGTGATGGTTCGGGTCATGGCCACGAAATCGACCGAAACCGTGGGGATGTCGATTCCCTGGGGCGCGTTGGCGAAGATTCGTAGGTCGAATCTCCTGCACCGTTCCATTTGCTGTTCCAGAAGCTGACGGTATTCCGGCGTGTCGATTCCGCCTCCGACCAGCAATATGCCCCGCACCCTGTTTTTCCAGAGAAGCTCGTGGAACTGCATTTCGTTCGCGGGTTTCCTTCCCGTGTTGCATACGAACGCCAGATAACCGAGGTCCATGGCCCTTTCAGTAGCACCTTTGGCGATTTCCCCGAAATAGGCTTCCGAGATGTCCCGCACTATCATGCCGATCACCGGGTTGAAATCGTTCCTGAGCCTTTGGGCCGCCATATTGGGAATATAATGAAGCTGCTTCACCGCGGAGAGGATCCGCTCCTGCACATCCTTGGAGACAGGATACCCTGTGTCGTTGATTACCCGCGAGACAGTGGAAATGGAAACCCCCGCGAGCTTGGCGACGTCGGCGATAGAGACTCGTTTCTTCATGCTTTCATTGTATAGAAAACGTTTGCCCTTGTACATGTTGCTTCAAAAATAAATTGCCCCGAGCGCGGGCAAGTGCCTAGGCCTGTCGCGCAACCATCGTCATAGGTCCGCGGCCTTTTAGACCACGGTAATATTGCCCTTGCGCCAGGCTTGTTCGACACTTCAGAGCCGGAAACCGGCGCTCTGCCGTTTAGAGGCATGCCGGACGCAGCGTTCGGAACTATTATTGTTAAGGCAATGCGGAACGTTTTAAAAACTCCGGTACCACGCTATAGTAGGCTCAGAAACAGGCCAATATCCGGCCTCGGAGGATCGGAGGAAGGGATGGAACTAATCCGCACTAATAGTCAGCGTCTCTCAGCCCTAGTCGAGTACCTTCGCCTTTTGTACCAAGGCCCGGTGGCGAAGGAAATTTTCGAGAACTACAGGCAGGTTCTCCACAGCGCCGGCGCTCACGAGGTGAACGAGGCCTTGGATATGGTCTTACGCGAAGCGGCGGATATGGATTCCTGGAAGGTTCCGGTGGCCCGCTTTATCCGATCTGTTTCCCGGGGACTGGATGCCGAATCCCCGCCCGAATATCCTGCCGGAGGTCTCTTCGCTGAGCTGGAAAAAGAAAACAGCTCGATCGAAGCGGAACTCAACGCTCTGCAAGCCCGGCTTCTCCAGTCCCGGGGAAAATCAGCCGAGCAGGGTTCCCATTCCGGAGAGGAAAGGCGTCATTCCCTGGAGTCTGTCGAAGAGATCGGGAGAAGGTTGGGCGATTTCTCGCTGTTGAAAACCCATTACCAGCGGCTTCAGAACGAACTCTTTCCCCTCTTCGAAAAATCTTCGTCGAACCATGGCTGCGTTTCCCTTATGTGGTCCCTCCAGGACGACGTGTTGGCGCTGCAGGCGGGCTTGGTCCGAAAGCCCGTCGTCGACTCCGGAGGAGCGGCGTCGATGAATTATGACCTTGCCCGGACCGGGGACGAGGGGGTCCGGACCCGCTTTTGGAAGGCCCTGGGCGCCTTCTACATGACCGCCGGCATGCTGCTCTATCGGGAGCGCCGAATACTTTATCCGGTGGCTTTCAGGGCTATCCCGGAACATATGTTTGGCAAGGCGCGCAACGCGGCGGGGAGTACAGAGTCGTATAACTTTTCGACCCTCACGGGAAGCCTTGGGACTAAGGAGCTGGAAGCGATCTTCAAGACCCTGCCTGTGGATATTTCCTTTATCGGCTCCGACGACAGGGTGAAGTTCTATTCCGACCCGCCGCACAGGATATTCCCCCGAGCCCCGGCGGTGGTGGGTAGGCTCGTGCAGAACTGCCATCCGCCCAAGAGCGTGGCCGTGGTGGAGGAAATCCTGCGTTCCTTCAAAAACGGCGAGCGTGACAGCGCCGAGTTCTGGCTTCAATCCAAGGGCGCCTTTATCCATATCCAGTATTTCGCCCTCAGGGATGCCGAGGGCGCCTACCTGGGAACGATGGAAGTTTCCCAGGACGCGAGCCACGTAAGGAGTCTCGATGGGGAAAAGCGGCTTCTGTAGGGTCGCCTGACAAATATTCGTTTATCCACTGGCCTGATTGGGAATTGAAGATCGTTGGAGGACTTGGCGACCCTAAAGACCCTTTGGAACATAAATTAGCGGTGTACATATTTGTTTTATAGGGTTATTATCGGGTGGAAGATCATAAAATCGACGATTGTCTTGCGATGTGTAGCAACATTGGCGTTAAGGGGGGTCTCTATGGTACATCGAATCTCATCTCGAAGAGCGGGAAGAGCTATCGCTATCCGTAGTATCGTCGTGCTTGCGCTGATCATGATGGCGGAGAGCTGCGATTTGCAAAAGTTGTTGGGATTAGACGGCGTAAATGCAATTTCACAGCAAAACAGCCTTGTGATACACCTAAAAACCGACCTTGGCGCCAAATCGATACAGCCGGCCATGGATACGGCAATCTCCTCCTACGATATTTCCGGAACTGGACCGACCGGGAACTCTTTTACCGAAAATGATTACACCATGGACATCTTCAGCCGATCCGCGCTCGAACCCGGCGTCTGGATTATCCATATTAAGGCAAAAAATTCCCAGGGACAGGTAATCGCTCAAAGCGGCGCTATCACCGTGGAAATAGGCGAAGGGGAAACGAAGACTATCTCTGCTGTTTGCTCGGTTGAGCCAGGCTCGGGCTATATCGAAATCAAGTTGTCTTGGCCTTGGTGGGCTATCGACAGGCCGGAGATCAACGCGTACCTCAGCTCGGAAAAAGGGGAAGACAACTATTTGAGCATTATCCAGGACGACGCTTCCGCCAGGGTATACAATTCCGGCGCTTTGCCTAACGGAAAGTATAGCTTAAGCATCACCTTGAGGGACAAAAGCTTCGGAAACGTCCTCCTATGGTCAAGAACCGAGAATGTTCTCATTTACCCGTCGATCGATTCGACGAACTCATCTTCGGCGCGCTGGGACTTGGGCCTAAAAGACCTATTTCTCCCCGGTGGGGTCAGGAATTACGCGGGTTCGGGAGCCCTGGGCGCGGCGAACGCCCAAGGGTTCGAGGCTTCGTTCCACTATCCCACCAGAATTGAAATTGGGGCCGACGGTACGATTTATGTATGCGATACGCATAACCATTTGATAAGGAAAATCGATATCGAAGGCAACGTGAGCACCCTAGCCGGTTCCAGCGAAGGTTTCGTTAACGGCGCAGGTGCGGCCGCCAAGTTTTCTTATCCCATGGGCCTGGCGGTTGCGGCCGATGGAACCGTATACGTAGCCGAGACCAGCGCTAAGCGAATAAGAAAGATAAGCGCCGATGGGAGGGTAAGCTCTTGGGGCTCCAATACCGATGGCTCTTCCTACATTTTCACCGATCCCAAGGACCTGGCCTTGGATAAATGGGGGAATCTCTATGTCGCCGACGGGAATAAAATAACTAGGATCAATTCCTATGGCGTAGCCAGCCATTTCGCAGGAGATGCGGCAAATGCGGCGGGGGATGCGACCGGCGCGCTATCAAGCGCGCGATTCAACCAACCCGAGGCGATCCGGGTTCATACCGATTCGTCGGGAACGGAGTTTATCTACCTGCTCGATTCGGGAAACGGAAAAATAAAGAAAATGACCTCCTCGAGCGGGGTTGCCACTGTTGTCCAGTGTGCCGGCAAAAAAGATTTCGTCATCGCCGACGACGGGACGATGTTCATTGTGGACAGGGCAAAAAACCAAATTGAGATCGCTTCGGTGTACAGCAGTTTCGGCGATCAGGCCGCCGTCTTCGCCGGATGCGGGGCCAGCGGCTCGGTAAACGGGCCATATCTTTCCGCGCTATTCAACGATCCGATTTCCGTTGCCGTGGATGGAGAGGGCGACCTTTATGTGGCGGAAATGATGTACGGCAACAAGATAAGGAAAATTATCCGTTAGGCATAATTCGATCAGGAAGCGGTCGGGGGGATGAAAAAACTTTTATTATATCGGGTCTGACGCTCGTCCGGCCCTGCCCATTCGGGCGTAAAAAGTGTACTATCGTCCGGGTGAACACTTCTCATAGAACCGCGTACCTGGAAAACGAAAAGATTTTCCCCCTATTGATCAAGATGGGCACTCCGGCCGCCGTGGGCATGCTGGTCAACGCTCTCTACAATATCGTCGACACGATCTTCGTGGGCCATGGGGTCGGGCCCTTGGCCATTGCCGCCCTTTCCATAGTCTTTCCTATTCAAATGATCGTCTCTTCCGTCGCCCAGGCTACGGGTGTCGGTACCGCGTCCATCGTGTCCAGGCGGCTTGGGGAAAAGCGCCACGGCGAGGCGGCTCGGGCCGTGGGCACGGCCTACGCCACAGTCATTCTGGTCAACACGATCCTGGTGGGCCTGCTGTTCGCTTTCATGCGTCCCATCCTTTCCTTTTTCGGCGCCAGCGAAGAGATCATGCCCTTGGCCATGGAATACCTGGGTATCGTGGGAGCGGGTTTCTTCTTTTTCGCCCTGTCGATGTGCGCCTCCACCCTGGTTCGCTCCGAAGGGAATACCAAGGCATCGATGAAGGGCATGCTTCTGGGGGCTGGACTCAACACCATCCTCGATCCGATTTTCATTTTCGGTTTCGGCCTGGGAGTTCGGGGAGCGGCGATCGCTACGGTGATCAGCCAGGTAGCCTCGGTGCTGTATCTTGCGTCGCTCTATGCGCGAAAAAAAACGGTAGTTCCGCTCGTAGCTTCGGAGTTCCGCATCCGGCCCAAAATCCTCGGCCAGAGCTTCCTCTTAGGCACCCCGGCTTTCATCCAATCCGCGGGCATGAGCCTCCTCATGTTGCTGGTGAACACGTCCTTGGGACGCTACGGCGGCGATTCGGCTATCACGACCTTCGGAATGATCCACAGGCTCAACATGATCGTCATCATGCCCGTCCTGGGTATAGTACAGGGCTTCCAGCCCATTGCGGGCTATAACTACGGCGCCCAGCGTTACGACCGGGTGAAAGCCTCGTTAAAGACGACTATTCTCACCGCCGTGGGGCTCGCCACCATAGGCTACGCTTTTATGATGTTCTTACCCCGGCTGGGCATGGGCTTTTTTACCTCCGACGGCGCCCTCGTGGCTTCCAGTGCCCGGGTCCTGCGGATCATGGTGATGTTTGTTCCCCTGGCGGCGGTGCAGATCACCGGCGCCACGTATTTCCAGGCCATCGGCAAGGCAACCGAATCGATGGTTCTGGGCCTCTCCCGGCAATTCTTCATTCTAATCCCCCTTATCCTCCTTTTCCCTCCGCTCTTCGGTCTGGACGGTATCTGGATGGCCTATCCCCTGGCCGATCTGATCTCCTCCGCGATCACCACAAGCCTCCTTATCCGGGAAGTCCGCAGGCTCGGGAAGGTGTAGAAACCAGGACAGGGGAACAGAGCGCGCGGGATTCGCGGGACTGAACCAGGGCTCTCGGCTTATAAGGCGGGTACTCGGATCAGTGTTTTCTGCTCCTGTTCTCCTGTCGCGGAAAAGCCATTTTCCCAGGCGGGCCCTCGTTTTCGAAACAGAGGTCGCGTTGCCGCAATTGCGGTAATCGCCTATACTAATTCCAATGGTATACGATGAAAGTTTAGTACAGCTGATGTCGAGCCTGGACAGCGGGGTGTATTTTGTGGATCGCAATCGCAGGATCTTCTTTTGGAACAAAGCCGCCGAGTTTCTCACGGGCTATTCCGGCGAAAGGGTGATCGGTTCCAGCTGTTCGGAGAATATTCTGCGACACATAAGCGCGGAGGGCGTGGAGCTTTGTATCCAGGGCTGTCCCTTGGCCGGGACGATTATCGACGGCAGGGTGCGCCGGACGGAAGTTTATATGCACCATCGGAATGGTCACCGTCTTCCTGTCACCGTATGGGCGGCTCCCCTGACCGATGCGAGCGGCCAGACGATAGGGGCCATCGAAATGTTCACCGATCAAGGCGACCGCGGCTCGCTTCTCAGGGAACTGGAAAAACTCCGGCACGAAGCGCTCGCCGATCCCCTTACCGGGCTGGGGAACCGGCGCTATCTCCAGATCGTCATGGAGACCAGGCTGGAGTCGGTGGAGAAGGGCGGAGAGGCCTTCGGCCTTTTCATGGCGGATATCGACCATTTCAAGAAAGTGAACGATGTACACGGGCACAATATCGGCGACAGGGTCCTGACAATGGTGGCGACGACCCTCGGGTCGGCGGTGAGACCCTTAGATGCCGCCGTCCGCTGGGGGGGCGAGGAGTTCATCCTCGTCTGCCCCAAAGTCCCTCCCAAAGCCCTGGGCGAAATCGCCGAACGGCTTCGTCTCCTGGTGGAACATTGCTGGTTGGAGTTGGAGGACACATCGCTTCTTCGGGTAACTATTTCGCTGGGCGCGACGAGGGCCCGCAGGGGCGATACGCTGGAAAACCTCGTCGCCCGGGCCGACGCCTGCCTCTACCGGGCCAAGAACTCGGGCCGCAACCGCTGGGTGTTGGACGAATAGCCCGAAGTATGGCCGGGCCTTGGAAAACCGATGGGGCTGGGCCGGGTATTGATCGGACAGCGGTGTTTTAAGATCAGCCATGGCGCTGGAATGCCGGGCTATGCCAATATCGGATACTTTAATGTTTTTTGCGGTGGACCAGGCAAAGAACTTTGCCGGAAAAATATCCCCGACCGCCAAGGTTTTGGAGGACCGTCGCTTTTTCAGCCTTGTCGAAGTCAAATCAGGCATGCGCCCATCCACCCGATTCAAAATGACAGCGTCGGATTTGTTCAAAATGGTCAAGATGATTCATCTTAAATTTGAATAACGACGATCCCTTCCCCTGTGCGGAAGGCTGGGAAAGGGCTTCCGCACCTTCTTTATGTCCTCATCCCCTTTTCATGCTTCACCTGCAACAGGCTTCGAAGAATCAAACAAGCTTTATTTGTATAACAAGCAACTGGAATTTTTCGGCATTGCATTTAAGGCCAATTCATGATAATTCACACATTGTAGAGGTTGTACTTAATTGCTTTCATCGACCATATGTTTTTGGCAGTGGGGTTTTTTGTGGTTTATAAAAGCAGTATTTACAACGTAATTGAGAAGAATGACGGCGCAGAGTACTTAATAAACATTCTAGGCCAAAGTGTTGTCATACTGCCTCTTAATGAAGCTTCGCGAATCGAGAAATCATTAAATAATCCTGTCCCCACAGATTGCAATGAATGGAATAAATAGGTTTCCAAACGCCGGCCGGCGGATTTTATCTTGTTTTTTAGGGAGTCCCTAATTGATAGCTCTGAAATACATGAAAAGAAATATGTCGCGAAAAGGCTGGGGTTTCTTTCTCGTGTCGGAAGTCTTGTACGTCCTCTATCTCGGCATCGGTTTTTTTATACCTCTTGCGCAGAAAGCCTTGATAGACGCGGTTATGAGCGCCACGGGCGATATCAGCTCCAAGGTCGGGACAAGCGTCGCTCTCGCCATAACGATGAGTCTTATGTTCTTTTTAAGCATAAAATTGAACAGCAAGGCCCACGGCGAAGCGGTGCGGGGGCTGTTGCTAAAAACCTACGAGAGAATCGTAGGACAAAAAAACGCCGATATCAAAAAAACGGGGGCGGCCTGGTATCGGTCGCTGCTGTATACCGAGGCTCTGCCCGAAATGCTGTGTTCGACCTATACAGTCGCGGCATTTTCGGTGGTGCAGCTGGTTTCGATACTGATAATCATCACCAAATGGGATAAGAACTACTTGTTCGCGGTCGGCGCGATGTGTCTTATATATTTGACGATTACGCTATTGATGGCAAAGATAAAAAAGGAAGCGGCCAAGAACGAAATCAGGGAACGATTGGCGGAGTCCGCCCTGGTGGAAGAGGGCATAAACGGCGCCTCCTCCATAGCCCGGTTCGGGAAAAAAGAGATTGTGCTGGGCGGGATTAAAAAACAAGTTGAAAGGCGAATAAAAAGCGTCGATCGAATCCGGATGATAAACTCAACCTCCAGTTCTTTGCAGGAAATGACTTTTTCATTGGCGATGGTCGGCCTCGTTCTCATCAGCATACATGGAATGAAAAGCGGCGCGATAAGTTCAGGGTCGCTGGTGACGCTTATCGCCTATATTCCGCAAATGCTTTTGCCGTGCAAAGCGGTGGGCGACATCTTTTTGGGCGAAGCCTGGGCGGCCCCTTCCAAGGACCGATTTATCGAGATACAAAAGAAGTTCGAATCAGCCATTCCGACGACGATAAAAATACCCGCGTTCAATGATTGCGAGAACAGCAATATTCTGACGTTGAGCGATATTGAGTTTTCGTATTATCAGGATAGGGAACAGAACGATCGGGTTCTGGAGAAGGAAGAGAAGAAAATAAGACTTTCGACCGGTTTCGCCTGTGGCTTTACGACCGCGTTGCTGGGAGTGTCCGGCGACGGAAAAAGCACCTTGTTGAAATTGATAGTGGGAGAAGAGCTGGCCGCCAAAGGAATCGTATGTTTGGGCGGCGAAGATATGCGCAGCATACCCAAGCCCCTATTGAACGCCTTTGTCAATTATTACAGCCAGGACGTGGAACTGTTCAACGAAGATGTTTTTTACAATGTACTAATGGGGAAGGAGTGTATTGAGGAATCTCAAAGAAACACGGTACTGGCTAAGCTTAAAAATGAATACAGCGAAAACTTTGTAAGATTGAAAGCGATAGCCGATCGACACGGGGAAAACGCAAGAAAGACCTTGGCCGCGCTTTCGAAGGAACTGAAAAAGGGCGTCTACGCGAATATACGAAACCTCTTGGGTTTTCCTTTGGAATCCAAACTGCCCGGATATACGGAAGAAGACGCCATTATACATATGATCGGGGAGTATGAAATCGTTCGTCTTTCAGAACTGTTCGCGTCGGCTGAGTTCGGCAGGGCATACTGCGTAAAAGAAAAGGTGGATGCGGTTCTGGACCGCGTGGGCATCAGGGCCTTGGGCGGAAGAAAGATCGGCGAGAAGGGCTTTGCGGTTTCGGGAGGAGAAAGGCAAAGAATCGCCCTCGCACGATGCCTCATAAAAGAAAACTGGGCGGTGATGATCATCGACGAGCCGTTTACAAGCTTGGACGTCTTGGCGGAAAACGAGTTATCCACAATTCTAAAAGAATACCTCAACGGAAAGACCGCCGTATTGGTCACCCATAAGCTAAATCTGGTGCCGCTGCTGGCGACCAACATAATAGTGTTGAAAAACGGCGAAATCGCGGAAGAAGGAAGCCACGAGCGGTTAAGGCAAAAGGATGGTCTCTACAAAACCCTGTGGGATACTTTTATCGCCCAGCGCGGGATGGAATACGTAAGAATTCATAATTAAACTTGGGGCGGTGCCATATAAAACCAAGCTTTCATGCATTTTTCTAAGAACTGCGAGCTAGTATCCAGCAATGCCCAATCGAATAGAAACTCACGTTCTTTCAAGAGCAAGCGAGAGGGACGGTTCCAGAACAACTCCGGAACCGTCCCTCTCTTTCGCGAAGCCCACCCGCGGACGGGTCTTTGTTATCTGAGCCTCATTTGCCGGCGGCTATTTTCCATTCAGCTTTGATCTTGGCGAGCAGCTCCGGATTGACGATAAGCTCGTATCCGGCATTGGCCATAATCTGGGCCGCCAGGACGGCGGATTCTCTTCCCATTGGGGAGTAAGTCGCCGCTACCATCTCTCTTGAATGTCCCGCCGTCGGCTCTGTGGAGACGGGAAGCCCGAATATGACACAAGGGATATGGGAGGATGCCGTTCCAAAATCGGTCGAACCGGAAGATCCGGCCATCGGGTCGGGGGTTGGCATTTCGGCGATACCCGCCACCTTGCTTGTTTCCTGAATAAGTTTCATAAAGGAAGGGACATTGACGACGTTATCGTATTGCTTGATTTCCTTGATCGTCACGGTCGTATCTGTAGCCATCGCGGCGCCCTTGGCCGCGGCATAGACTCGTTGGACAACAGTGTTGAGATAGGGGCGTTCCAAACCGCGGACATAGAAGCGGGCCGAGGCTGTTTCGGGTACGATGTTGGCGGCCTGTCCACCGTTGGTGATGATGCCGTGAATCCTTATGTCTTGCTTAACATGCTCGCGAAGATACTCGACACCGTTAAACATCATCATGACACCGTCCAGGGCGCTTCTGCCGAGGAAGGGGGCGGCGGCGGCGTGGCTGGCCTTGCCTTCAAAGTTAAAGTCGATCAGGTTGAGAGCCAGGGAAATACTGCCGACGCCGGCCTTGTCGCCGGCCGGGTGCATCTGCATGCCCACATCGGCCCTGTTAAAAAGGCCAGCCGCGGCCATGGCTATTTTGCCGCTGGTGGTTTCTTCGGCCGGACAACCGAAAACAATCACCGTGGCGGGCGTATCGCCGAGGTTCTTTGAAAGAGCGATCGCTGCGCCCGTGCAGGATGCCGCGATAAGGTTGTGGCCGCATCCGTGGCCAAGGCCGTCCAGGGCATCGTATTCGGCCATGAAGGAAATGGCCGGACCTCCCCCTGAGTTTTTGTAGGTGGCGACAAAAGCTGTTTCGAGGCCGGCGACGGGCATTTCGATGACGAAGCCGTTTTCCGCCAAGGTTTTGGTAAGCAGCGCCACCGCCTTGAATTCCTTGTTCCCCGATTCGGGGTTTTCATGAATAAAGTCGGCGATTTGAATCAATTGCGGCCTTATGGCAGCGATTGTCTCGTCGATTCCTGCCTTACCCTGGGCAAAAGCCGGAGTGGACAAAAGACCGATTAGGACAACAAAGACAAGAAAGGCACGTTTAAATCCCATTTTTTACGCTCCTTTTACCGAGTCGACCTAACGATCCTTAATGGATCACCATAAAAAGCATGGTAAAACTATCTTTTTTGCCAGTCAACCAATAAATGTTTAAGTCTTATCTGTACCCCTTCGTCGTTCGACTGAAGATAGGGAGTGCTGGAAGCGGGGATCCCCCTTGGTGTCTCGCCGGCTTTCATTTCACATTTTCCATTTCACAATGTTCACGAAAGTCGAGCGCGTCGAAAATGTAATTCATAACAACACATTTTTTTATAATGACTTATTAAAGCCGAGACCGGGAATCGAACCCGGTACCTGCGCATTACGAGCGGACCCGAACACTTATCTTATTTGATCTCTGCTTTTATAATACTGTCTAATTTATTTTGGGTCAATGTATTATTTATCTATAGGCATCTTTCTTCATATTTAATTAGCTCGAATCTCATACAAGATCTCAGACATAAATCTCATAGTTAAAAAGCCACCTTTCGAGTGAAACATAATGTTCTCAATTTATACGGCTTCTTTCCGGAACCCCTCATACGCAAGATCCCTGATTACCTGGATGAACGACGCGCGCACTCTTGGGTCTCTCATGACCTGAGAAGCGAGGCTTGAGTTGACGGCATCCTGTGTCTCGACGGCTGAAAGAATAGCCTCGAGGAGTTCGTCGCTCTCGTCAAATTGCTTTTTCGTGTTGTTGAGAGCCTGGATGCGCAGCTTACCGTTCTCCATGAGCTTATCCCGGACCCCGTAGGCGTAGTTGACAAGGTCGTTGTCCGAAAGCTCGCCCTCGAAGATAAGGTTAAGCTGTTCGATCAGTTCCCGGAGTTTCACTCGCTCGGGATCATGGGAGGCCGCCGATCCGATCGCTCCGTAGGCGGGCTCGAATTCAGCGGATTTGCCAGAATCCAGGGAGCCGATGCCTTTACCGCTGGGGTGGATCGCGTAGTGGGAGAGGCGGATATCCGAAAGATCAATCACTTGAGAATCTCGGCCTTCTCGAATGATGTTCCAAAGTATCGGGGATAGCTCTTTGAAAAAGGAGTACCGTTTCTCGAGAGCCGCATCGCCGGCGAAGTCGTAGATCTGGGATACGAACTCAAAGAGCTTCGTGAAGGATCCGATGTCCTTCGCGAAGATCTCCAGCGTGTCTTTGGCTTCGCCATTATCTTCATTTAGAGCCGTCAAGTATTGCTGCTTGAAACGATCGCAGGGAGGTCCCAGATATTTCTGCAGCTGGAAATGGCTATCCTTCTTCCTCTTCGGATCCCAATAGAACGAGGCGAACGCATCAACCTCCGATTCCAGATAAATACCGGCGGCGTTGAGCTTAGATTCCAGGCTATAGATGAGGTTCGGGTCCGTTCCGGTGGGGAGGGATGCGGCACTATAGTATTTCTGGAAGTCTGCGAGTATGGACGCTGGATCGTTCACGAAGTCCAGGACGACCGTCCAGTCCTTCTCGACCTCCCCCCTTTTGTAGGTCCTATTGAGGCGGGAGAGGGTCTGTACTGTGGAGACACCCGAGAGTTTCTTGTCGACATACATTGCGACGAGCTTGGGCTGGTCGAATCCGGTTTGATATTTATTGGCCACAAGGAGTATCTGATACTCCCGCATATCCAGGGCTTCCTTGATGTCCAGGCCGTGGAGGCCGGGATTCATGTTCCGCTCGTTGAAGGGCAGGTCGGCGAGCTCCTTGATCTCGATGTCGCCGGAGAAAGCCACAAGGGTGCCGATCGGGTAGTGATTCTCCTTTATGTATGCGTCGATTGCCAGCTTATAGCGGATGACTTCTTCCCGGCTGGAGGTGACGACCATGGCCTTGGCTTCGGCATCAAGGCGCCAAGCGACATGCTCGCGGTAGTGCTCCACGATGACCTTAACCTTCTGGGCGATGTTGTAGGCGTGGAGCCTGACCCATTTGTTCAGAGCTTTGCTCGCCTTGTTCTTGAGGACTTCCTCACCATCGCGCTCGGCGCCATCCTGGACCAGCTTGTACGCAACCTTGTACGAAATGTAGTTCTGCAGGGGATCCAGGATAAAACCTTCCTCGATAGCCTGGCGCATCGAGTAGGAGTGGAATGGCCGTTTGACGCCTTCCGCATCGGGGCGTCCGAAGAGCTCCAGCGTCTTGCTCTTGGGAGTGGCGGTAAAGGCGTAGAATGAGACGTTCCGAGGCTGGTTGCGCGAGGCGAGATCCGAGACGATAAGATCCTCGATGCTCACTTCTTCATCGTCGAACCCTTCCTTGGCGAGGACTTTCTTGAGGGCGCCCGCTGCGCTACCGGTCTGGGAGCTGTGGGCTTCGTCGGCTATGACCGCGAAGCTTCTGTGTTTCAAGTCCTCGTCGTCGGCGATCTTTGAAAGGAGCGGCTGGAAGGTCTGGATCGTGACGACGATGATTCGTTTGCCGCCCAGGAGAGCGTCCCGTAGCTTGGTTGACTTAGCGCCTTCCTCGTTCGTGATCGCTTCCACCACGCCTTGGGTCTTCTGGAATTGATAGACGTTGTCCCGTAACTGACTGTCCAGGACCGTGCGGTCCGTGATCACGATGACAGCGTCGAAGACGGAGGTGTCTTGGGCGTCGTGGAGGCTCGAGAGATGGTGGGCCAGCCAGGCGATGGTGTTGGACTTGCCCGAGCCCGCTGAATGCTGGATGAGGTAGTGGTGCCCGGCTCTCTCCTGGCGGGAACATTCGACGAGCTTCACCACAGCGTCCCACTGATGGAAGCGGGGGAAGATCATGGTCTCTCGGAGGCTCTTGCGGCCGTCGGGGAGGATTTTCTCGGTCTTCTCCAGGTGGACGAAGTCCGAGAAGATGTGGATCCATGCGTCCCGTTCCAGGACAGTCTCCCAGAAATAAGCGGTGCGCGGCCCGTTCGGGTTGAAAGGATTGCCCTTTCCTTCACCGTCCCCGCGGTTGAAGGGCAGGAAGTAGGTTTCGTCTCCCGCCAGGCGGGTGGTCATGTAGATCTCTTCCGTGGAGACTGCGAAGTGAACTACGCAGCGGCTCTTGAACTGAAGAAGGCGCTCCGGCTTGTGGGCAGCCGCGTCCTTCGGGAGGCGGTCCTTTCGGTATTGCTTAATGGCCGCGTGGACCGACTGGGTAGACTCGGTCTTGAGCTCCACCGTGGCGACGGGAAGTCCGTTGACGAAGAGCACAAGGTCGATGGAGTTCTTGTTGACGCGGCTGTAGAATACCTGCCGCACGACCCGCAGGACGTTGCGGTCATAGAGGGCGGCGGTCTCGGGATTGAGGGCGCTGCTGGGCTTGGCTTGCAGCATGCTGAAGTATTCCCCGCCCGCGCCGATGATCTTGAATCCATGCCGGAGCACCATCAGGGTGCCCTGACTCTCCAGCTCGGAGGAAAGGCGCGAGAGGAAGACATCCGCGGCCTTGTCCCCATGCTGAGCCTCTAGCTTTTCCCAAGCGTCGGTATGGGCCGCGCGCGCCCAGGCTAGGGCGTCCTGGGTATACAACGCGGCGTCCACATCGTAGCCCTCGCAGGAACCTTCCAGCCAGCCATGGGTGGAGAGATAGTCGACGATGTTGGACTCGAACTCTTTTTCCAAATGTACGTTATTCATCGAAGCGACTCCATTTTTCAATTCGTCATTATAGGCTCTATTTCAATAGATTGTATAACTTTTCGTACTGTTCCTCGAATTTTTTCGGGTTTTCGCTTTGGAGGCGCCGCAGATTTTCTTGCTTCCAGCCAATAGCCGGCAATCGATCGAGATTGGGGATTAACGCCCTTGAAAGATCGGCCTTGAGCGATACGAAATCAAGGAGCAGTTGTCTGTAGGGAGCAACTCCTGATCTCAGGAACTTAAGAAGTGTTTCGAAAGCCGCGAGATGATCGGTATACGTGAAGGGGGCATCGGTCATCCCCTCGAATTCTTTCTTCAGGACCTCGGTTTGATCTTTGGGGGTAGGATTGAGGAGCTCGTGGATGGGCCTGTTGTGGCAGAGCAGCATGGCGACAAAGCCGTCCAGAAGGCGCTCGACCGGAGCATCGGAAGCGAAGAGCCCGGCTATATCAAAGAGATCTCGCGGGTGCTGGCGATCCAGGGCGGCACACATCTTCCCGCCATAGAGTTCGGGTTTCGAGACAACCGCGATCTCGGCATAGCCGAACTCCGCTTCGGCTTTTAAAGCTATGCCCTGGACAGACGGCTCGAAGACCCACCCGCGCAGGGTATAGTTAGGCTCAATCTTAATCGATGTTCCCCGGTTCGAGACGATGATCTTCTTTTCGGCGTGGCCTTGTACGGTCGCCGTGTGCCCTAGGGAGGTCAGGGACTTCGCCAAACGGGAGAGAGCCGCGTCTATATTGGAGATAGCAGTAGCCCTATCGTCGAAGTGAACATAGGCAAGATCGATATCGACCGACAGACGGGGCATGTCGCGATAAAAGAGGTTGATCGCTGTGCCGCCCTTGAGGGCGAAGCAAGTCTCCCGGGCGATGAGGGGAAGGGTCTCCACAAGGAGGGCTACCTGGTTCCGGTATGCCTGTCTCATATCTCCCCCAGATCGTTGATGACAATGTTGTACTTCTTGTCCACCTTGCCGCCCTTTTCTATCTCGCGGACCCCGGATCCCAGGGCGATCCTGGACAGGTCGAGGCGATTTATCCAGGCGTGGCCGGCGCGATCGCTCATGTAGAGGAAGAGGCGCTTGACCTTGACCGACGAGCACTGCTCGAGGAGAGACTGCATCAAGGAGGGCTTCACCGAGGTGAGGAGCTCCATGATCTGGTAGGTTTCCCGAAGCGTGTGGCGCTCGGGAGAGAGGTAGAGCATCTCGAGCATGGCCCGCTCAAGGGACGATATCTGCACGGTAAAGCCGCCGGAGTCGTAGTCCACGAGCCCAGCCTTGGCGGGCAGGAAGGAGCTGACGGAGACAACACAATTGGAAGCGTAGTTCGACCGAAACCAGGCGGGGAGCTTTTCGCCCCGGAAGGCGAAGAGTTCGGAGGCGCGCTCCGCGGGGAGGTTGTGCGTTTTGCCATAGCATTCTCCGAGAGCGGAGTAGCCGCCCAGGTGGACACTCAAGCCCAGGCCCGTCTGCAGGGCGTGGACGGCTCCATCGAGGCTGACCGTGTCGTCAAGGAAAATGTAGGCGCCCGGCCCTATCCGCTTGAGCCAGCCCGAACGGACATAGACGCGTTGAAGATCCCTGGATACGCCATAGACGAGCAACTCCCGGGCGGTAATCACCGTATTCCGCGGGTGCTTCTTGAGGAGTTTCTTTATATTTGTGCCATCTGGCGTACTCATGGTACGCATTATAGCACAAATATAAAACACTGGCGAAAAAATCGAAACATGTCAGGGCTAGACGACCTCAATCTCCTCCACGTTGATCTTGCCAGTAACGGCGGCGGTGATGAGGGCGGAGCGGCGCTCCTTCAGGAGCTCGATGGCCCCCTCCGCCTCGGCGACCAGGGCGTCGAGCTTGGCGGTCTCCCGGTCGAGGTAGGCGGCGATGGCTTTCTGTTCAGATTGGGACAATAATGGCAACTCTAGTTTTACGAAATTGTCATACCGGAGTGCTTGTCCATCTCGAACTAGATTGGTCGTGCTCTGAAGACCTTGAATATACCTTCCACATTTAAAAAGCCATTTATAATACTCAACGTTAATCTCGGAGCTAGGAATTAGAGCAATATATGCAGAACTCATGCATCCTTCAATTCGGGAAAGCTCCAAACCACCCTGAAAAGAACGCATGCTCATAACGAAATCATTGCGCTTTACTTTTTTTAGTATATCGAAGTCTTTTAAAACTTGGACAACCTTTTGATCCTCTAATTCCATGAATTCGCGTTGAAATATCATTCCGTATTTTTGAGATGCAGTAATCATTTCATCACTTTGTTCGGCTCGTTCTTTCCTTTGTGCAAATAATCGCCTACTTTTATTAACTCCCCACTCCTCCGGAATCTCTCCCAGCCATTCCACGCCGGAATCCTTGAACGCCACGGGCCGTGCCCATTCCCCGAAATCGGGGTCGTCCGGGCTGACAAGCTCCGAAAGGCCGCGGGTGACCGCGTGGGAGACGAGAGCCTGGCGCTTCTCCGAGAGCAAGACGATTAGTTCCTCGTAGTCCCGGACCAGGCTGTCGATCCGGGCCGTCTTGGCATCCAGGAAGGCGGCTATGGCCTTCTGGGTGGGGAGAGGAGGGACAACTAGAGTGAACCTTTTTAGATCAACATATTTTATCGATTGACGGACTCCACCACCCAGACCATAAAAAACTTTCTGGATGTCAGCGGAGTATAGAAGCCAATGGAAATATGAAGAGTTTTGATAACACCTTAGTTTAATATAGGCGGAAGTAATAATACCGGAAAAGGAAGAAATAGCAGTACGAAGGCTCCGTTGGTCATTTTGTAAATCCGTTAACCGGAGGATTATATCATCGGGAGAAACAAGCTGGTATGTCTCAAAGGATTCAGGTAATAATCCAAAATTATCAGATACATCTTTTTGAATAATCTCGCCATACGAAAGAGACAGCACATCAGAGGACTGCATCCCAATGTTTTGAACATAATGCTCGGGTAGAATAACGAATAGGGGGCTTAGATTCCACCCTTCTGGTATTTTCCCCAGCCACTCGATACCGGAGTCCTTGTAGACGGGATAGGGTTTGTAGCTCATAACTGCGCCTCTCTTCCGCGCCAGGGATCGTAGAGGCATGGAACCCCGCAGAGCCCTGCAACGGCTGAACAGCACTGAGTTGCCCAACTAATACCGCTCATCCGGAGATCTCTCCCAGGAGCTTCATGATTTTCTCGGTCTTGGCCTTGAGTTCGCGGTCTATCTCCTCCAGGGGCCGGGGCGGGACGTACTTGTAGAAATATCGCGTGAAGGGGATCTCGTAGCCCACCTTGGTCTTGGAGTAATCGATCCACGCATCGGGCACATGGGGCAGAACCTCGCGCCGGAAGTACGCATCGATGTCCTCGGTAAGGGGGATGTTCTCTGTTTCCCGGAGGGAGGGATCGGGCTCATACTCCGCCGTGAGCTTTTTTTTACCTAAGGTGTGGACAGGTTCCGCCCTGTTATCTTGAACCTGAAAATACTGCTCGAGAATCGCATAGCCACGCTGTGCCATTCTCATCTTCCCCTTTGCTAGGGCGGCGGTAAGAAAGATTTCAAAGCTCTCGCGGGATGGGAAATACTTGCCCTTGAGCATTTTCTCTAATACGAAGGTAAGTAGGTTGTTATTGCACGCCCTCTCATCTTCGCCAGTACTTTGAGATAAATATCCGGCGCCAGTTAAGCCCAGGAACTGTAGGAAGTCCATCCCTATGTCATCGCTGGCTCTCTTCTCGAACAACTTAGTGAGGTACGTCATATCTGCATATGCTTTAGAGCTAATGAAGTCGTTAACCTTCGCCAGCGAAAAATCATAGCCAATGCGGAGGGGGCGCTCCACGGTGATGGTGGAATAGCCAAACGCCTGGTTCGGGACGATGCGGCAGATATCTGACTCCTTGAAGGAGCCGAAGGTCTTGGTAATGGTCTCGATGTCGTCCTCACCAAGCTCCTTGCGCTTCGAGCCCAGGGACTTCTTCATCTTCTTCCAGAGGTTGACGCCGTTGATGAGCTGGACCTTGCCCTTGCGTTTGGGGGCCTTGTGGTTCGAGAGAATCCAGACGTAGGTGGCGATGCCGGTGTTGTAGAACATGTCCGTGGGCAGGGCGATGATGGTCTCGAGATAGTCGTTCTCCAGGACGTACCTGCGGATACCGCTCTCTCCTGAGCCCGCGCCGCCCGTGAAAAGGGGCGAACCGTTCAAGACGATGCCGATGCGGCTTCCGCCCTCGTCTACGGGGCGCATCTTTGAGAGGAGATGTAGGAGAAAGAGAAGGCTTCCGTCGCTCACCCGCGGGAGCCCGGGGCCGAAGCGGCCCGCGAAACCCAGTTTATCGTGCTCGGCCTCCACCTCTTTCTGCACCTTCTTCCACTCCACGCCGAAGGGGGGATTGGTGAGCATGTAGTCGAACTTCTTGCCCGGAAGGCCGTCCTCGCTCAGGGTATTGCCGCAGATGACGTTCTTGACGTCCGCGCCCTTTATAAGCATGTCAGCCTTGCAGATAGCGAAGGACTCGTCGTTGAGCTCTTGGCCGTAGACCTTGAGATTGGCTTGGGGGTTCAGTTTCGCCAAGTACTCGCTGGAGACTGAGAGCATGCCGCCCGTGCCCGCGCAGCAGTCGTAGAGGGTGCGGATGGTGCCCGGCTTGGCCAGGATGTCGCTGTCCTCGTAGAAGAGGATCTCCACCATGAGCCGGATGACCTCCCTCGGCGTGAAGTGCTCTCCGGCAGTCTCATTGGAGAGCTCCGAAAACTTGCGGATAAGCTCCTCGAAGACGCTTCCCATGTCGGCGTTGGAGACGACCCGAGGCCGCAGGTCAAAGGCCGCGAACTTCTGGAGCACCATGTATAGAAGGCCCTTAGCCGAGAGGAAGTCCAGCTGCTCCGCGAACTTGTAACGGGCGAAGACGTCCTGGGCGTTCGGTGAAAAGGAGTTCACGTATTGCTGGAGGTTCTTCTTTACCTGGTCCGGATCGGAAAGCATGGTGGCTAGGGTGTGCCGGCTCGTATTATAGAAGGAGTGCTTGGACGCCTTGGTGAGGGCGCGCTCAAGCAGAAGTGCGCCATCGCCCTTGTGCTCTTTAAGGGCGGCTAGCACCGCTTCCTTTGTGGGCTCAAGGACACAGTCCAGGCGCCGGAGCAGGGTGAAGGGGAGGATGACCTTGCCGTAGTCGGACTGTTTGTAATCGCCCCGTAAAAGGTCGGCGACGGACCAGATAAGATCGGAAAGCGCTGATGCCATGGTATTACCTAGCCTTGAGCGTATGTTGGTACAGTTTCGTACTATGGGCGGATTTTACCACAAGTGAAGGGATGGAGGAAGAAGAACTTTTCGATGTGAACCCCGCGGCTACGTTCTACGGGCTGACTATGATGGCCTTATCGATGTCGGCCTTATCTCGTTCATAGATTTGGGCCAGTTACTTGTTTCACCACTACTTAGTAACGTGCGACGGTGCGGCCTTGAATTAGATATTCCCCGGGTACTACGTCAGATATCGCTTAACCATGTACGGTATCTGGCGTGGCATCGGGGAAGTATAGCTATTAAAGAGTGCTAGTGTATTCTTTTGCTCTTGCTTTTATTTTAGCGACTTGTTCAAACAGTTGATCTTTCTTGAATATAAAGCTTCTAAAACTCGAGTAATCCCAGCCAGGCTCGCGGAGCTGCCGGAAGTTGTACCAGAGGATATAGTCTTCCTCCTGGCGCATCTGGGCTACGATTGGACGATAGTCTACCGGCATCCAAGAATACTCGAGAACGGTTATCTGTCCACCCACAAGCGCTTCAGGCTTCTCCAGGCTCTCGAGAAGGTTGAGCGGATGGAGGTACCAGTAGTTGCCGGCTAACCTCTCATCGGCGCTACCCGCAAGAAGTTTCTTTTCGTAGGTGTTTACGAGAGTCGCCAGGGGGATGCTATCGATCTGAACCTCGACCCACCGGAAGGCAGGATCTCCGGGAACTATGGTATGGAGGTTTAAGGTGATCTTACTTGTATGGAGATTTTTCAAGGCTTTTATTTCCATATCCGTCATTCATCTCTTACTACCAAGGAAGATTATAGGGACAGTCTATCATCTTCTTTTTATATTGCGGCTCTATAAAGGTTTCATATGAACTTCGTAGATCCGTTCGCTTCCATCCTTGTCCTTTTGCATCCATCATTCGCCGAGTTACGTCGTTTAAAGCCGCTGCGTAGCCTGAACGATAGATGTCATCACTATTCGGTCGTCCGCTACTTATCATAAGATTGATTATTACGCTCATAACGAGTGTTATACTTGCTCCAAATACGAATCCTTCGCTCTGAATCATATTCCCTTCCTATTCCGGTATTATAGGTAATATTGTATAAAGCCATTTAGCGGTTTAGTAAATTAAATATTTTGAATATTTAGAAATAAAATATTGTCTAAAATATTGGATTCAAGTATGTAATCGCTTACACCTTTTACTCTCTAGGAAGGCAGCGAATATTTCGCTATAGGGGCGATAATGTAGCCATTTGGATAAAACCTGGGAATGGCTGCGAAGATTCGATAGCGCCAGCGCAATCCTTGTTATATCGAAAACTAATAAACTTTTTTCTTTTAATTTTCTGATTGTAGGCTTCTTTAGTAAGGAGTCTGGTAAATCTCTAAAAGCATCTGCGACCAACTTCTAGTCCTATTCAAACGATATGGAAGGTCGGTCGCAGATAGTGCTCATTCCGAAAATCTTAAGAAGTTTACGTGGCCCTGTATACTAAAGGGCTCTCTTCAGCCTTAGGGCTAGTGGACCTGTTTTTATTTGTTTTCCACTCATCTAAGGTTTGTTTCTGGATAATAAAAGCCACTGCCGGGGCGGGGCGACCGTTCTCGTCGACATGCTGAATCTTTAGCGGTTCCGATGGCTCTGTAAACTTCGCAATAAAATTTGCCGCCTGGATATCGCCGGCTAGGGCTAGATGAACCACTTTAATGGCTATAGCCTTCTTCCTTGATATCAAAGTACCTTCCGGTAGACGTACATCTTTGATGGATAGGAGGTCCTGGAAGATACGCTTCCATGATGTGTCTCTCTTTGGTCCCCCTTTCGGGTTGCCTGATTGGCCCTTTTCCCACCGCTTTCCCGGTCCTGGGTGTTTGTTCATTTCGCTGCTCCTTTCGCTGTCATTTTTGTTGAAGGAAAACGAGTTATACCTCCAAAGGATTGAGGTTAAAGCTATAAGGTATCATGCAATACCCTCCTTCCACTTACGTAGTAACTCTCCGTTTTTTTTACGCGTTTCCTCATCTATCTTTGGAGGAGGAGATGGTTTTGGGTAGTCCATCTCTTTATGTTCAGACAAAGAATGAACCTTTTTTAAATTTCTTTTTTCCCAGTTCCGAATGGTTGCTCTCCAGTCTTTCATTGTTGTATTACCAACTACCCAGCCATTCGATTCGTAGTGGTCGAGGAACTCTTCTGGGTTTACTTGATTATGGCGCTCTCTGCAGTAAGCATTTACCTCCTCGAAGGTTGGTTTTTGAAACCTCTTTTTATCTGAGAATGATGCTAGGAGCCTCGGTTCCTTTGAGTTTTTATATTTATTAGGATCACAATCAGAATCAGGATCAGGATTATTAATACCCTCTGGTGAGCCTATACATAGGGTATCCATAGGGTATTGGAAGCATATCGATTCGAGGTAGGAAAGCATTTCTGTAGAAAGATCAAATAGGATAGCTTCAATTCCCCGCCTAATTTGATTATGTGTCTTGTACTTTTGTTGCGTTGGCCATGCAGGAATAACAATATAACCCAAGTGAAAGTAGGCGATCTTCAACTTTTCTAATCGCGTTAATATTTGGCCAATTGCCTCTTGATCAAGGCCTGTATCAAAGGACATACGTTTTTGAGTGATCTTGTATACTCCAGCGATGTTGGTTAAAGGATTAGTATATAAGTACAGTAATAGATACTTTTCTTGGAGACTGAGCTCTTGTACTATCGCGTCATCCCAAAAACCTGTTGATATATATCTCTGGGTTGCCATCAGTTCCCCCCCTTACCTTGACTAGAGGCCAGGTTTTGAATACCTACCTTTTCAGGTCGTTGAGATTCTTCAGGAAACCGAATTCGCAGGGCTTGGTTGATGTGGACATCGATATTAACGGGGAGTCTATTCTTAAGGGCTATATGGAACTCGATATATCCAAAGTCAGGAGCTTGGTCGAGAAGCTTATCAAGTTCGATATGAAGAAAGTTTCGGAAATAGTCTTTCCCTTCAGTTACTGTGCTCATTTTTGACCTCCTTCCTGTCCGGCTCCGACAGCGCATGAGGCTAAAAATTGCTCGACATCCTCGGTGGTGAAGATGATTTTTTTCCCGATTCGGTGATGGGGGAGGGATCCACTCCCGATGAGTCGGTAGACTGTAATGGGTGCGATGCTGAAAAACTCAGCGAACTCAGAAACAGTGGTGGGTTTGAGAGGGAGGCCTTGCATAGACGTCTCCTACCTTGGGGTGTGGTTGGAGAACCCGCCTACGCAACAGCGGATCTGGTAATTAGGAAATCTTACTCTATTTCCTCCTGCGCATGTACATAACTACATACGGGCTGGTCCTAGAGAGCAACTTCCATACCATTGATCTGGATTCGACTTCAGGTAGATTACCCTACAATTCCCTCCAGACCTTTAGAAGAGAGAACCTTATTTAAGGTCTTATCTCCTCTTTATCCTTTCGGCCAACGGCCGCTAAGGTCGATAAAAAAGACTCTGATGCGCGGTAAACGCCTTTTCTCGCTAAAGCGAAGTAGTCCAAAAGAGAATAGGTAGGCGTTATATATCTCGGCACCTGAGTTGCTGGGATGTCCATCAGACTACCATCACGGCGTGATTTGGTAACGATGGAATCGGGACAATAATATAAAGAGCTAAAAAAGGTGGGAGCCTTCCGGATTTTTCCCAATGATCTTATAAAACCAGAGTTGTTTGGCAAAATATGAAGTTTTTGTAGAGCCCAATCTGGGAGGGGTGCACCTTCAGTAATCCACTTTTTGATGGTGGCTCTCTTCACTCCGAGGATTAGGGATAACTGCTTTATAGAATAGCTATTGGCGGTTTCTGATGATGCCTCAATTATTCGTCTATTGATGACGGAAATGTACTTTTCAGTACTTTGTAGCATTCCTTCCAGCTCCTTTAATCTGGAATATATCCAAGTCGTAAAATCTTGTATAGTGCTTTGTGTAGTATTTATTATGCACTTTTAAACTTCAGTACTTTCGCGAAAGCTTCAGCCGTAGCCGACTTCACCTGGGCGAAGGCCTCCTCGCTCTTATGCTCCGAGTAATGCCTGAGCATTTCTGTACTCAGATGACCAGTAGCGGTCATGGCAACTTCGGTGGCTAATCGATCGCTCATTGCCCTCGCGTACCCGTGGCGTAAGCTGTGAAAGCTCAACCCCCGGGCTTTTCTTGTTTCTTCGTGGATCCCTATGGCTTTTAAAGCACGATTGAAACCATAAGAGATCAATTTGCTATCAACGGGACGGTCGGCATACCTACCCCAGAATACAAAACTTTCTTCACCTTTAGAGTGGGGATTGGTCTCCAGGAGCCTGGTTATGGCGTCCTTTACATCAGGGAGCAGGGGAACATCTCGCGCTAAGCCATTTTTAGGAGCCTTTAGTCGATCTGCCTCCGACCAACTATGTCGTACGTGTATTCTATCTCCGTCGAGGTCTCCTGCGCGTAGGGCGACGATTTCTCCAAGGCGCATGCCTGTGGAAGCAGCTATGAGGAAAGCGGTCCTTTCTCGCTCCTCGGGCGGATTAAACCTCCCATTCGTGGGTTTGACTATCCAATCCAGTGGAGCCAATCGAACAAGGGCCTCCAACTCTGTGGCTTCGAGTACTCCTCGGTTTTTAACCTGAATGTTTGCGAATCGAGATACCCCTTTCGTGGGATCCTCGGGGATCAGTCCGTTGTTTGCCGCCCACCGTAAAACTGAGGTTCCAAAAGAGAGAACCTTATTCACCGTCTTAGGTGCTAATCCAGCTCGTGCTAGGGATATGGTGAACTCTTTCAGGTCGATCCTGTGAATGTCGCCGAGTCGTTTGCCCTCGAAGGCGGGTTCCCAGTGGGTTCGAATAGCCGATTCTGCTGCCTGGATATGTCTCATCCCAATGGAGTGGCGATAGGCTCGTCTTTCTTGGACGTAGGGGCCTTCTGGTGACCATGCACGCCTCATGAAGGTGCTGAGTAGTTCAGCCGAAGAACTGGACGAAGTATAGGCGGATTCTATGAAGCCCCGCTCCTTTAAGGCGTTTAATATTGCTTGGGCATCGGTCTCGAGGAAGCAGGGTGATCGAATAACCGTGATAACTGCGTCGATCGTAAGGACGTCACGAACCTGGCGTTTCGCTGTAGAGGAACGAGAGGCGGGGACGCCATTTTTAACCCATTCTCGGGCGATGTCTCGAGCTTCGTCCTTATTCTTGGCTTCAGTTGATCTGGCACTTGTGTACTTGCCAGTCGCCTCGTTCCAGAGTTGGACGTAGTAGATTCCGTTACGAATTTGGATGGAAAATGCTTGTCTCCGACCCATAAACACCTCCCCGAGACGAAAATCTCATACTCTCGTCTCATAGTTGGATAAGTGTTTGGGTTCCGGATCTCGGATAGCCAAACTATTTATATTTCTCGTAAACACTTACGAAAGCCGAGACCGGGAATCGAACCCGGTACCTGCGCATTACGAGTGCGCCGCTCTGCCTGGTGAGCTATCTCGGCTCGTACCGCTGGACTATAGCAGGTCGAGGCGATCAGAATCAAGCGCTTCAAGGGATTTGAGGTCCTGAGTCGATCAAACAGGTGTGGATTTACTTCTGGGCCTCGGGCGCCTGACTACCCGCTTCGGCTGGCCCCTCGTCGGGAAGAGGCCCGTCAGGCTTGGTGAAACTAGGAGGATTTCGATAGGCGGTTTTGATCAGGTAGTAGTAATCGTTGTCAGGCCCGTAATAGCCCTCGATGTGGCCGATCATCTTGTATCCGGACTCGGTCAAGGTATCAGGACCGATGTTTATTAGCTTCAGACCCGAACTCTCAAGGCGAATGACGGCGTAACTGTTCTTGGCCAGCAGTTCCTCGTCGATAAGTTGGAGCAGATGCCGGCCACCCTCGGTGGAGCGGTAGTCCCGGTCCACCACCAAGTAGCGGATGTCATAGGTGGATTCCCGTCCGTTTATGCGGCTTATGATGGCGAAGGCGACCAGGCTTTTGCCGTCGCGCAATTCGAGCACAGTGTAGGGATCGCCCGGCGAATTCTTCCACGAAAGCAAGGTCTCGTGCAGCAGGTCGATTTCGACGGTCTTGAAAACCCCGGTCCGGCCGGCGGCTTTCTCCAATTCCTGGATATCGACATGCTCTTGCATCATCTATCCTTAAAAACAAATATGACCGGTTATGGCAACACCGCAGGCGGAAAGACTTGCTTAGTTCCGCCTGACGGGCAAGATTGCAGGATTGTCCTACAATAGTATCTCGCGATTCTGTTTTTGTAAAGAAAAATTTGCTCCCTCTTTATTCAGCCCATAAGCTCAATAGATTGATGGCGCTCTGCACCGCCAGAGACATTTCGGCCACAGAAGCCCATTCGTGCTTGGAATGGTAATTGTATCCTCCGGTGAAGACGTTGGGAGTAGGGATCCCCATTTCGGTGAGCCTGGAACCGTCGGTACCGCCCCGGATCGGTCTGATCACGGGCTCGGCTCCCGCTTGGCGTATAGCTTCGGCGAGTTTTTCGAGCACCGCCGGGTTTTGATCCAGTTTTTCTTTCATATTCAGGTATTGTTTTTTTATATCAAGCTTTACCTTACCGAGGGGGAATTGCGCTTCCACCGCCGCGGCGAAGGCCTTTATCGCGCCGATCCGCTGCTCCATGCCTTGGGCCGAGAAATCCCGAAGGAAAATATCCACCGTAGCCTTCTCCATGGATCCTTGAATCTCTATGGGGCAGTAGTAACCGTACCAGTTGTCGGTGGCTTCGGGGCTCTCGGAGCGGGGGAGCATGGAAACGAAGAGGCAGGCCATGGCAGTGGCGTTGGCCAACTTTCCCCGGGCGGCGCCGATATGGATGACCTTTCCGGAAAATTCGGCCCGTACCTGGTAGGCGTTGAAACATTCGGCTTCGATTTCCGCCGCCTTGCCGCCGTCGAAGGTATAACAGGCGCTGGCTTTCGCCTTTTTAAGCGGAAACAGGTCCATTCCTTTACCGGTCTCCTCATCGGGGGTGAAAAAAATCTCCAGAGGGCCATGCTTGATTTCCGGGTGGTCTATGAGCCATTCGAGGGCCGCCATGATTTCGGCGAGCCCCGCCTTGTCGTCGGCTCCGAGAAGCGAACTGCCGTCGGTGACGATGATGCTGTCGCCCGAGTGTTCCGCCAAATCCGGGTAATCGGCGGGGTCGAGCATTCCTTCCGCGGCGAGTTTGATGGGTTTGCCGTCGTAGTGCTCGATAAGGCGGGGTCGCACATCCGAGCCGGGGACGTCGCTTGCGGTGTCCATGTGAGCCATGAGGCCGATCACAGGCTTTTTCTCCAAACCGGGAGAAGCCGGCAGCCTTGCCAGGATGTAGCAGTGGTCGTCCAGGACGACGTCGGAAATGCCCAGGGCGTTCAATTCGTCCACCAGAAGGTGGGCGAGGTTCCACTGGGTTTTCGTAGAGGGGATTTCCTCGATATGTCTATCGCTCTGGGTGTCGATTTTCGCGTAACGAAGGAATCTGTCCAGCAGGCCGGAAACGTAGGGCTTTGAAAGGGCTTTGTCGTACTTGTTCATGGTGGTTGAAGTATGCCCTTAAAAAGGTTCGGGACGCAACCGATGTCATGACTTCCCCGAGGCGATCGCGATAACACGCCACTGAAGCCCTGCCGGCTTGTCGGAAAACGTCGGCGAGCGTATCATCAGGGCAATGAACAACAATTTTTCAATTCCTCTCTATCCCGATTTCGCCCCCATATCCCTGGCCATGAAGCAGGATATGTATCCGGCTTTGAATCTATTGAAGGAAGGAGTTTCGGAGTTCAGTTTCTCGAATCTCTACCTCTTCCGCCATGTGTACGGCTATCAGGTGTCGCGGATAAGCGGCGGCGGCCTGATCATCACCGGCGCCAAGGAAGGCAAGCGTTTTTTCTATCTTCCTTGCTGCTTCCCCGACATGACTGTGTTCGACAGACTCATGGAATCCCATGACTATATGAAAAATCTCTCCGAAAGCCAGGCCGCTCAGCACAGGATCGACCTGGAGGGGCGAGGATATGTGGTGTGGGAGGATAGGGATAATTTTGATTATCTGTATCGAAGGCAGGACCTGGCGGAATTGAGCGGCAGGGAATACCATAAAAAGCGGAATCTGGTGAACGGATTCATCAGTACTTTCGAGTGCGTCCAAAGGCCTTTGAACCCGGAGCGGGTCGGCGACGCCCTAGGCGTGCTGGAGGAATGGAGGGCCGCCAAGGGCTTCGACGGAGACTATATCCCCGCCAGGGAAGGATTGGAGCTGTATTCCCAGTTGGGCATGCGGGGGGCGGTGTACTATATCGAGGACGAGCCTGTGGGATGGTGTCTGGGCGAACCGATGGCCAAGGGCTCGATGTTCGCCATCCACTTCGAGAAAGCCTGCGATCGCTATAAAGGCATTTACCAATTCATGAACCAGGCGTTCGCTCAGTCCCTGCCCCAGTATTTCAAGCTGATCAACCGGGAGCAGGATCTGGGCAACGAAGGGCTCAGGCAGGCGAAGATGACCTATCGTCCCTGCGCGTTCGTAAAGAAATACAGGGTCGTCCATTCGCGGGAAAAGAAAATCGAGGCGACCTTGGGTCGGGAACCGGCCGAATGCGGACCGGGTACGGTGCATACCTGCTGACTCGAATCGCCGACGGGAAGAGCGTACGCCTCGGCCAAGGCCGGCGCGCCGGGATCGGGATCTATCCGCCGATTCCAAGCAAGGCCCGTATCGCCGGCCCGGCGATCGCGTTGAGCGCTCCCGATCCTAGAATGGCCCATAGGGCGTTTACCTTTGTAAAAGCGGCCACCGCGAAGGCTCCCAACGCCATGGCCAGAAGCAGAGGATCGCCCGAGGTCGGCTTCAGTGCCCAGAGCGCCATGAGCATCATGGCTATGCTGCCAGTCTTCAGCGACTCGTTGAGCGCCACGGCGCGCAACTTCAAGAAACGCGCCAGGTAGGAAGCGGCGAGGATGGCGATAACGGGAAAAATCACCACGGAAATGGTAGCCGCCAGGGCCGAAAAGAAACCGCCGTGTTCCCAGCCAATCATGGTGGCGGCGTTGAGCGCTATAGGGCCCGGCGTCGACTGGGCTATGGCGATGAGCGAGAGGAAGCCCTGTTCGTCGACCCAGCGGGGCACCACTTCGTTGCGGATGATGCCGACGATGGACCAGCCTCCTCCGAAGGAGACGATGCCGATTTTGAAAAAGGTCCAGATTATTTCCAGGATCTGCATAATCCCTCGATGCAATAAAAGACTACTATGGCCAGGAGAAGCAGGGGGAGGCTGGACGCGGGCAGAAGAATCAAAAGCAGGGCGAGCACGGCGGTTTCGATGATCCTGGGAAGATTCCAGGAACGTTTCGCCGCGTTTTTCCAGATCATGGCCGCGATAAGGCCCGGCACGACGGCGCCCGCTCCGTCGAGAAAGCGTTTGAAGGCTGGAAGGGAACCGTAGCGCTGGATCAGACCGCTTACGAGGATCAGGGCGAGAAAGGGCGGCAGGACGACACCTAAAAATGCCGCCGGTATTCCCTTGGGTCCGAAGAGCTTCATGGAGACGAGCAGGGCGGTGTTGAGCGCCAAAGGGCCGGGAAACGCTTGAGCCTTCGCAAAAATATCGTAAAACTCCGATTCGCCCATCCAGCCTTTTTTTTCGAGGCTCGCGGCCATTACCGGGACGATCACGTAGCCGCCGCCCAGGGTGACGGCGTTGATCCTGGCGAGAAGGGTGAAAAGTTCGAAGAGCTTCGGCTTGGCCTCTGTCGTGTTCGCTTCGCGTTTCGTCTCGCGTTTCGTCGGCTTCATCGTGCTCTAGTATACCCCGGTATTCCTTGTTTTATTCAAGCACTATCCCTGCGTTGTCCATCGGTTTCGTCTCCGAAGCCGCGGCTCGCCGGGCTAGTTCCAGGATGGTTGCATCGGCGATGCTTTCTTCCTGCCAAAACAGCTGACCGGTTTTTAACCAATAAAGGCAGGCCCGTGCTTTCCTTCCCCCCCCGAGGGCTTCGGCCGCCCTGCGATATAGTTCCATCTGCAGGCGATACTCCCGGGGATCCAGCTCCTCGTCGGTCTTGAAATCCACGACAATACATTCCTCCCGGCTTTCGACGAGCAAATCCATCCTGCCCTCTATATAAAATCCGCCGAGGGCCTGGAGGAAGGGAGCTTCGGTTCGTATCCGGGTGGCCGATGACGATACGGAGCGCCAAAATTCCGAAGCAAGAAAAGCCTCCACCAGGTTCCGCGCCCGGCCGAGCGCCGCCGGCAGGAGTTCTGAGCCCAGGTCGCGGACTAGTTTTTCGCCGGGACTGTAGCCTTCCACAGTGGCGTTGCGTATGGCGAAATCCGTCATGTCGTGGCAGAGACTACCGAAAACCGTCGGAGGCGGGATTCCGCGATCCGGATCGGTCCGCGCGGTTTCGGTGATGCCCCTCTCCCAAAGGGACTGGGGCGAATCCCCGAGCCCGGCGGCGCTCTTCGCCATGGCGTTCAGCGCCGTTACGCTGAGCCGGGAGCGGGGATAGGCTTGTTTCAGGGTTTCTCGATTTTTATAGGCCTGGCCGAATGCCCCGAGGTCGGGAGCCGGTTGTGAAACCCCTTCCCGTAAGGCCTTTTCGACAGGGCGGGAGGAAAGCTCCCGGAGGTCCAGGAAGGAACCCTCCGCTGCGGCCGGAGAGCGACAAAAAGCGTCGAGGTAATACTTGAAGGAACGGCCTTTTTGGTCCGTGGTTTTTCGATTTTTCGCGAAAAAGACAAGATGATCCTCGGCCCTTGTGCAGGCGACGTAGAGAAGCCGTTTTATCTCGGCTTTCTCCATGGCTTCCTCCCGCTCCCTGCCCAGATCGAAGAGAATATTTCTCGCCGATGCCCCGGGAGCGTCGAAGGGCTTCACGTCCACCGCCAAGCCTTCGGGCAGCATCTGCCAGAGCTTCTGGCTTCTGCCGGATTTTCCTGTACTTTCTATCCAGGGGATGATGACGATAGGAAATTCCAGGCCTTTAGCCTTGTGAATGGTGAGTATCCGGACGCCGCCCTTGAGCTTGCGCGGCACGTTATCCAGCTCGGGAGCCTCCTTTCTTCCTCCGATGGCCGCACCCAGGGTTTCCAGGAAGGCGGAGAGAGGTTTGCCCTCCCTATCCGCCCGGGCGGCGAGGTGGAAGATATAGTCGAAATGTTCCAGAAAGCTATGGGAACCGGGGCGGGCCAGGATATCAAGCCGCAAGCCCGCCTTGTGCCAGATACGCTCCACGAGCTCGGCGGTGGATAGGTTTTCCAGATAGGTGCGGAGCTCGTCGAAAAACAAATCCATCCGTTCCAGGAGGCTCCGGTCCCTGACAGACAGCCGCTGTCTTCCCGCCGCGTCGTCTTCGGCGCTTAGAAGTTCGAGGAAAGCCTCCTCGGAGACTCTGACGAGGGGGGATCGGAGCACCGCCGCGTAGGAAGCCCGGTCCGCGGGATCGACGGCGTAGCGGAGGATATGATAGATGTCGTTGGCCGGAGACTCGGAGTAAAGTCCCCTGGGGGTTTCCGCTTCGTAGGGGATCCGCATCGTGCGCAGGTATTTCTCCAGACGATGCTGATGGTTTCTGCTGCGCAGAAGGATGGCGAAATCCTCGAATTCCGAAGGCCGGGCTTCGCCCGTCCCCGATGAAGCCCGGCGCACTTTGAGCGTTCCCCGGTTGGTACGGATAAAATCCGCGACTTCGAAGGCCAGCCTGTCATCGTCGTCTTCGATACCCTGGTAGGTGTCCGGCTCTTCCTCGTCCTGCTCATCCCGGCTTTCCATGAGGTAGTAGCGGATCAGACAGGGGAATTCTTCCGGGGAGGAGGAAAGCCCCTCTTCCATGGCCGCGTAGTCCGCTTCGAAGGATGAGTAGTCCAAATCCCCGGCCCTGCCAACCTCGGATCCGTTCCTGGGGGTTTCGCCCCTTCCCGCATCCAGGACGTCGGCGAAAAAGCGGTTGAAAAATCGGATGAGTCCTGAGGAACTGCGGTAATTGTTGGGTAAGGATAGGCTGGGCCCGTTTCCGGCCTCCGGGATCGAAGCCTGGGAGGTAGGCCTTAGCTCCTTGGATAAACTTTTGAATACCGATACATCGGCGCCCCTGAAGCGATAGATGGACTGCTTTTCATCCCCCACGAAAAAAAGCTTGCCCTCCTCCAGGTCGGCGGGGGAGGGGATGCCCTCGACCGTCCTGTCGCGACGCTCGGCCAAGAGGTAGAGCAGGTCTTTTTGGATCTGGTTGTTGTCCTGGAATTCGTCGATCATGATGCTGGCGATCCGCTGTTTCCAGTAATTCCTCATGTCCTTCCGCCGCCTGAGGGCTTCCACGGCGCAGAGCCCGAGGTCCTTGAAGTCCATGATGTTGGCCAGTCGCTTCGCCTCGGCCAGCTCCGAAGCGTATTCGTCCAGCCTCGACAAAAGCGCTCGATGGGAAGGGAAGAAGGCTTCGTAGTCCGAAAGGGCGGTCAGGCGATCGGCTTCTTCCCTGGCGGTTTTCGCGCTGATTTTCACCGCCGTCTCGTATTCGTCTTTCGAATAGGATCTCAGGCCGAGTTCCGAGAACTTTTTGATCCTGGCGCCCAGTTCGGGCGGAACCGATCCGTTCATGGGCCGGCCGAGGGCCCCGCGGATGGCCAGGTAGCCGGTGGCCGCTTCTATGGCGGCGGCGCAGTCTTTTTTGGGTTCCCTGATGAAATCCGCCAGGGCTGCGATCGCTTTGCTGCTATTTTCGAGAAAAGTCTGGGATTCGAAGAGCTTGTCCGCCAAGAAGATCGCCAAAGCTTCTTTCATCGGCTCGAAAAGGGAGCGGCTCAAGGCAAGGGGGGATATGAAGGAAAGACCGAGGTCCGCGAAGAGGGAGGCGGCCGCATCATCGGGGGAGAAGGCGGCAAGGAGTTCCCGCAGGCCTTCTTTGTGCCGGTTGCGGCGTATGTAGCGTTGGGCGATGGATTGGGCGAGGTCGGCGCAGGTTTCGGCGTCCACGGTGAATTCGGGGCTATACCCGAAGTCCCTGGCGGTGTCGCGCAGTATGGTGGTACAGAATGAATCGATGGTGGTGATCTGGGCGTTCTGGAAATCCTCGAGCTGCTCCCTGGCCCAGAGGGAGTTCTGATCCGCCAGGGCCAGGTATATCCGTTCGTACATCTGGCCCGCGGCTTTCCTGGTGAAGGTGAGGGCGAGGATGGATCGTAAGGGGATTTTCCTGTCCACCACAAGATGGACGAAGCGCGCGGCCAGCACGGTGGTCTTGCCCGCCCCCGCTCCGGCGGTTACGACACAGCTTTTTTGGGCCAGCACCGCCCGGCGTTGCGGCTCGTCGAGCCGGCTAAGGTACTGCACGCTTTCAGCTTGATTCATGATCGTTCCGCCGAAAAATGAATTCTGCATACTGCCCTGACAGGACAATTCGAACAGGCTTGCTTCGATGGCTTGATTTCCAGGAACCTTCCTTCCCGTATGCGTTCCGAAGCCTCGATCAAAGCCTTCCCGAGGGCTCCGCGCTCGGGCTCGAAGGAAGCTCTGTCGGGTCGCTGCTTACCGGATCCGAACACGGCTACGGGTTTGTTATCCTCTATGGACCAATAGAAAGCTTGAAGAACCGGGAAGCCGGCGGATTCGAGCATGGCGGCGTAGGCGTTGATTTGAAAATCCTGGATCCTTCCCGATTCGTCGGTTAAAAATTCTTTTTTTGCCGGGCAGCGCTTTCGTTTATAGTCGATAAGAAGGCAGCCCTCGCCGGGAGGCGAGCTTGGAGAGGATGCATCCGACGCCTGCATGGAGGAGTCGGCGTCCAAGGCAATTCGCGCCGTTCTGAAAACAACCCTATCGGCCCGCCCTTCCAGCGCTAAGCCCAAATCGGGCAACTCCATGGAGAGGACCCGCTCGAAGTCGCTTCGGAGCCATCCTTCCTCGCGAAGGCTGCCTTCGTAGTCGAGGATCCTGCCTATTCTGTCTTGTATTTTAGGGTAGGCCGATTCGAGGGCAAGCCGAAGCGAATAGCCGCTTCGGCTCAGCGTTTTCTGCAAGGCGTTCCGAAAGGCGTTTTTTATTTTTTCTTCCCGGGAGGACCGACTCCGGTCGGAAGATAGGGAAGGAGGTTCGTACGAAGGAGAGTCGCCGGGGCCGGAGGCCGGGAGGAGTTCGCTGCCGTCCGCTTCGAGAAGAAAGCGGATCATATCGTGCATGAGAGAGCCTTCGGCGAGAATGGCCGGGTCGGCGATTTCCGCTTCCAGGCCGGGAATTCCCGACAGGAACCAGCGGAAGGGGCAGAGCGCAAGATAGCCCAGGGTTCTCGGGTTCAGCTTGACAAGTCCCGCGGCGTCGAAGGCCTTGATGCGCAAAAGCCGATCGGCTCTCAAGGCGGGCCTTGGGCCGGGCACCGGGCTTAAGCGGGATTCGGCATCGAAAAAAAGGGGAGGAGGAAGGCCCCCCCGCCTTTGGTTTTCCCGGGGATCCTGGGCCCCCCGGGATTCCGGGGAGCCCAGGAGTCCCCGCTTCAAGTCCTTGAAACTTCCCTGAACAGCTTCGAGCGACAGGGATGGGAGCTTTGCCGGCAGGGCGGGCGCCCGCAGTTCTTCCCAGGCATTGGTTTCGACAGCCTCCGGCGAATCGGGTATCGAGATTGTTTCGATCGCCATTCTCCGGGCCGAACGCCTGAAAAAATAGGGATGGGCGATGCTGTAGCCGTCCAGGGATTGTTCGGCGTGGCAGAATACCGTTTTGACCAGGTCCATGGAGTCGAACAAGACGTCGGTCAAGGTCGCTTCGTCCTTTGGAGGGCTGATTTCCTGCGGAACCCGGGAGAGCAGGCGGACAGCCGCCGAGCTGGACTCCACGGAGGCTTCGAGGACAAAGTGCAGCCTGGCGGCGCTCATTAGTCCCAGGTGATAGGGGTACACGGAAATAGCCTGCGCCGAATCGGCGGGAGAATAGGGGCGATGCGCCAGCATGGCGCGGAGCACTTCGAAAGGTTTGAGGGCCCCTGTTTTGCCGGCGAGGCGGATTTCCCAGGATTTCAGCGCGGAAAGTTCCTCGAATATCCGTTCCAAGGTAAGGGTGCCGTAGACCTGAAACCTTTTTTCATCCAAAAGATCATCGATAAAGGCATGGAGGGCGATTTCGAGGGCGGCGAAGGAACGGGAGCCCGAAAGGGCCGCGCAGGACTTGCGCAGCCTTTGGAAAAAGGAGGGCAGGGATTCGGCTTGTCCGGATTCCAGCCCCAGGGTTTTCGACCAGAGGCTCATCGTGTAATCCGGATCGGCGGAAAACTCTGGAATGTTGTAGCGTTTGGCGATGCCGATAAGGGATAGACAGTGTTCCCTTTCCTTCCAGGCCGCGAGCCCGGGATCGAAGAGGTTTTTTAAGCCTCGCAGGGAAAAGCCTTCGCCCAAGGCCCTGGCCACGGCTTCGAGCAGCCTGCCTATGGGGGAATCGGAGAGCGCCCTGCCGCCTCGATACTGGAGGGGCAGCCCCCAGGAGCGGGCCGCCCGGCTTACGTGGGCTGTCAGGTCCGCTCCCAGGCTGGGCAGGCTTAAGGCAAGCTCCGAAGGAGGAAGGCCCTGGTCCAGCAAACGTCTGCAGACGCCGAAGACATAGTCCAGCTCATCCCGCAGGCTGGAAAAGCTCAGCAGCAAAGGCTTCCGGACGAATGGACCGTCTCCGAAAGACGCGAGGGAAGGGGAGATGCCGATCGCCGCGGCGGAGCCCGGCGTGCCGGGCTCCCAGGTTTCGATGCTCAGTCCCGGAACGGAGCTGCCGAGTTCCGGCCTGAACCCGGGCATGAGGCTGGGACAAAAGAGCAGGTAGCGCTTTTCCGGATCGCCTCGCCAGGGGAGGCGCGCGGGTTCGTAAATACCATGGTTCCGTAAAAAGGCATCATAGTTCGCCGCGAGAAATTCGTAGTCCTGTATGAGCTCCTGGTCCTCGGGCAGGCTGCCGTCGTTTACTTTGGCCCGAATGCTTGCGGCGGCCTCGAACAGGGAAGGCGCCGCCGAAGCCAGGCCCCAGGCGAGGCCGGAGGGCGGGGTTTGGCTTGGATTGATGAGGCGTCCGAGGCTGGGATTTTTCTTCTCTTCTTCAATCAGGCAATAGGCCCAGAGAAGTCTGCTCTGGACATCGGCTTCCCGCAACTCCGGGGAGGGGGGATTTGCGCGGAGGGTTCGCAGAAGGCTGTCCCAGCCCAGGAAACGGTCCAGATCGACGCAGGACCGGCCTGAAAAATCCAAGCTTGCCTTAGCCCAGGAATCGGCGGAAATTTGGGTCGGAAAAACGAAAACCAGCCCAGGGTCATCCAAGCCCGCGGTTATTTTCGCCGCGACAGGGCTTGTTCCGGTCTCCCCGGGCGCGTGTTCCTTAAGAATCTTCATGCTCGATATGGGCTAATAGGGCGTCCATGAGATAGCCGCTGGAGGCTTGCGCCTCGCGGGCTATCGCCTGAATTTCAAATGCCTGGAGCCGGGAGAGCTCCTTTATGCGGGACAGAAGCTCGGCCGTCCCGGTCTCCTGCTTCGGCGCTCGCGCCCCGGCTTCGAACGGCGGTCTTTCGGCCCCGGCTCCGGACTTCGGACCCCCTGCCCCGACCTTTGTTTCTTCCAAGACAGCCTCGATGAGGGCAAAGCAGGGCCAGAGCTCCAAGAGGGCTTCGAAGCGCTCCTTGTTAAAGTAATCCCTTTCCTCCCAGCGGTTCACGCCGATGGCCAGCCTTCCTTCATGGTCGCTGCCCGCCCAGCGGACAAGTTCCGCCGCCCTTGCCCGGGCGGACTTAAGTTGTCTGGGCGCTTCTTCTCCTTTTTCGAGCCGGGGGCTGAAGCTCGTATCCCTCGGCCTGGTGGCGAAGGCAAAGACGATGGCCTGGAGCGCCGGCATGTCGAGCCTGCCCAAGACATCCACCGCCCGGGCGGAGCGCCGCTGCTCGGGACTGAACTCTTCAGTCTCCGCGACTTTGTCGACGTCCTGGCCCCCGGGGAATCCAGGATAAAGGAGCTTTTTCCTGATGAGGAACTTTTCCAAGATATAGCGCAGTTCTTCGGTTTTATTGGCTCCCTGGTTGACCTGGGAGAGCCCTTCGATGAAGATGAAATCCAGGCAGGACCGAAGGGCGGCGGGGGAGCTCAGGACAGCCTTTACGCGGGAGAACAGAAGGGCTTCTTCCGGAAGAAACGAATCTTCGGGATGACCCAGGTTCAGGACGGCCGCCAGAAAGCGCAGCCCACTTTCCATGAAGCTACGTCCACGGGCCGGGGCTTCCAAGCTCGGCTCGTTGCCGCCGTCCTCGGTTATGGCGAGGGCGAGCCGGGAAAAGAAATGTTCGGCGTCGACGCCCGTCCGCTCCACCAGAGAAGAAAAGGCTTGGGAATCTTGCCGCGAATCAGGGTTGAGCAAGGCTTCGCCGCAGCGACGCAGCGAGGCCGCGCAGTTGTCCAGCGCCCGGTAGAGTTCCGGCCGGGAAGCCTCCTCCACGGCCTCGTCCAGGTCGGGGACGCCCCGACCCATGAGGCTGATCCAAAGCCTCTCGTAGACTCCGTCCAGGTCGTGGATTCGCATGAAATCGCCGAAGACCAGGGATTGATAACCCTGCAATTCGACGCGCAGACCGAAACTGGCAAGATCGGAACATCGGTGCAGAAACCAAAGGCCCGAGCGCTGCTCTTTGGTTGCCAGGTAATTGCGGGGGCCGGGATCCAGGCCGAGAGCCTGGACAAGGGACTTCCGCCGCAGATGCGGTTCGCCGGAATGATCTTTTTCGGTATAGGCGCAGCTGGAAACAATGGTGCCGGAGCTCCGTTGCCAGCAGTTGTTGTAGAAAACGAGGGAAGTATCCTTGTCGAGGCCGTTGGAGTAGGCGAATACGTTTTCGTCTATGTAGCCTTCGTCCTTGATGAAGTCGAAAAGGAAGAATTGCTCCACCCCCGCGAAAAGCCTGCGCCGGCGGAGCAGGGGGAAGATTTCCTTCTCGTGCCGCTCGATAAGGGCAAGGTCGGGTTTTTCGTCCCGGTAGGAGCGGCGGTATTCCATGCCGTATTTTTCCGTAAAGCCTTCGATCTGTCCGTGGCCGAACATGGGAAGCCCTGGCATGGTGACCATCAAGGTGCAGACGCCGAAATATTTATCCCCGACGCCGAACTGCGCCACGGCGGTTTCCTCGTCGGGGTTGCTCATGAAGTTGACGAAGCGCTTTAAGATTTCCTTGTCGAATTCCTGGGTGTTTTTGATGGTGAGCCTGTAGAGGGAGTTCTTTTCCTCTTTGAGCATGTTCATGAACGCAGAATTGTAGACTCTGTGCATGCCCAGGGTGCGGGTGAAGTAGCCCTCCATCATCCAGAATGCCTCGGCCAGCAAAAGGGTGTCCGGGGCTTTTACGGCGCATTCGTCCACGACTTCGCGCCAGAACTCCCCGGGCATGGCCCGCTCGAAGTCGGCTTCGTGGAGCGAGTGTTCCGAACGGGAGGGGATGGCGCCGCCCGAACCGGGGGCCGGATACCAGAGCCTGCGGATATGCTGGCGGGCGAGAACCATGGCGGCGTCGAAGCGTATTATGGAAAAATGCCGGGCGACGTGGAGGATCCGCTCCCTGACCATGGCCCTGGCCTCGGGATTGAGAAAATCGATCTGCGCCGTGTCGTTCCAAGCCATGCCGGTTCCGTCGTTGCCGTGATAAATATACCGAACGGCTCCGCTCCCGCGGTCGAGACGTTTGAAGACCACCGCCGCGTCGCTTCGGGAATAGTAGTGGTCCTCGATCCAGAGGCCGATCGAAGGGTCCTCGGAGAGGTCGGGGCCGTTGAAGCTGTAGCTGGGAAAGGGGCAGCGGTCGCTGCCGATGAAAAGCTCGGGTCGCTGCCGGATCCAGGCGGAATCGAGGCCCGTATGGTTGGGCACCATGTCGGCGGCCAGACGAATACCCCGCCAGAGGCAGCGCTCCCGTAGCTTGTCCAGGGCCTCCCAGCCACCGAGCTCCCAGGCTATTTCGTAGTCGAAGAGGGAATAGGCCGAGGCCGCGGCTTCGGGATTGCCGCAGAGACGCTTTATCTTTTCGCTGGCCGGGCTCCGCTGCCAGATACCGATGAGCCAAAGTCCGTTGATGCCCCGCAGGGCGATGGCGTCGAGTTCGCTGTCGGGTATGTCGTCCAGGCGTCGGATAGGACGACCATATGCGACCGAAAGCTGATGGAGCCAGACCAGGGCGTTCTTGGCCAGCAAGACCAATGAGGGCATCCAGTCCCTGTCTTGGGTGAACTTTTCGTACTCTTCCCGGGAAAAAACATAGCTGTAGGGCTTGACCGGGCCGGGGCCGGGCGGAAAGTACGGCCGTTCTTCTTCGGCGATCAAATCGAGGCTCGAGAGAAGCTTTCCGCCGATGCTGTCGAAACGGGCGCCCCAATGTTCCTTGATCCAGCGCAGCTGCGCTTCCAGAGAGTCGGGCGCGGCCTTGGCGGGCATTCGAAGCAGTTCGAGCAGACTCCTTTCCTCGCCGGCGGGGCCGAAGCCGGGGAGTTCGGGGCTTTTTTTGTCCAGGGCGGCGAAAACCTTGGCGTACAAGGTTTTCGCCGCCAGGCTGTCCGGAATATCCTTCAGCGGGCGCAAGCCATCGTCGAAGAGGAAACGGAAGGGGCCGAAGGCGGGATTTTCGTTGGCCAGCTTGAGGAGAATCATTTCCTCGAAGGCCAGTTCCCGGTTGCCGGGCCCCGAACCTTCGGAAGCCTCCGGCGGGGCGCCGGCCAGCCAGGCGTCGACGCTCATTCCGCCGGAATAAACCTCTCTGGGCGGAAACTGGGCGCAGAATTCCTTTAGGAGCGTTTCGAGTTCCCTGGAGCCTACTTCCTCCTGGGCGGCCCGCATAAGGCGAGGCAGCGCCTGCCGATCTACCCGTTCCCTGTACAGTCTGACAACCATGTGGAGGATCTCGTCCACCAGGCCCATCGCGTTCAGCCTGCCCGAGCTGAGCTTGCTCGTGTCCTGGCCACGGACCGAGCCTAGTCCGCGGAGCGTCTGGGCCATTTCCCTGGCGGCGGTGAAATCGGGAATGATCAGATTCCCCGAACTCGTAAAGAGCGCCTTTCCTATCCCCGTGGCTTTCCTGAGGGAAGCGTGAACATGGAATTCCATGGTTCTATCGCCACGTTGAGGTTTTGTGGATGTTTCTTCGATTGCATTCAAACGGCAGGCGAGTACCGTAGCGCTCATGTCGATCATGGATTCACTATAGCTTCCTGTCGGGCTGGAAACAAGCAGAGTCCGTTGCGGCGGGGCAGGCCGTCGGTGGCAAAAACCGAAGGCTTCGCCGGGCCGGGCGCGGAGGGACTATTGGCGCTACACAAAAAACCCGGTTTGCTGCTATACTTACAAACATACAGTGGAGGTAAAATTGTCTGTCTATGTAGAGCACGATAAGCGGAGAGAGGAAATTCTGGATAAGGCCTTGGACGTATTCGTGGAAGAAGGCTACAAGGATACGACCTTTCAAAAAATCGCCGAGCGCTGCGGAATAACGCGAACAATTCTCTATCTGTATTTTTCCAATAAAAAGGAGATATTCTCGGCCAGCATCAAGCGTCTCATGGGCAGGATGGAAGCCCGGGTGCGGGAGATCGCCGGTAGCCAGGACTTAAAGAGCGTGGACAAGCTTATCGCCATCGGGGAGATGGTAGTCGGCGAATGCGCCGCGGAGTCCAAACTGCTGTCGGTCATCCTGGATTACCTGCTCAAGCTCAAGCTCTCGGGCGGCGACCCCGACGAGCGGGTTCGCCGCAGGACCATCCGCATGCGGCATATTCTCGCGCTCATCATCATAGAAGGGAGGAAACGGGGGGAGTTCTCTCCCGGGATATCCGGAAAGGCTATGGGCGAACTCTTCTACGCCTTGATAGAGGCGGCGGTTTTCAGGATAACCGTCCTGGGCAAAAAGGACGTGTCCAATCTTCAAGAATCCCTGCGCCTTCTGGCTTTGAGCATGAGCAACGAAGCGCCGGCTTCGCGGCCGCGGGAGTGACATCGCCAGGGGCGCGGTAGATTTATTGGATGGACGCGCTCCGTTGTTCCAACATTCCCATTCTGATTTTGGCCACCATGGAAGCCTTGGCCACCACCTTGGCGGTGAAAAGGCTGTCTATATTCTTTTTATAGTTGAGGATCCTGGAGATATAGTCCAGGGTTCTCATGGGAGCGCCCTGTTTGGTCACCCGGGTACGGCCCGCGTTGTACATGGCCAGGGCCGACACCTCGTTGCCCGAAAGTTCCAGGACATGTCGGAAGTATCCTATCCCTTCCTTGGCGTTTCGGGAGGGGTTGAAAAACTCCTGGTCCGTAAGGTCGGGAAAGGTGAGGGAGTTGAGCTGGAAAAGCCCCCTGTCCACGCTGGTGGTGTTCTGATTTACGGCGAGGGGATCGAAGCGGCTTTCTTCGTACGCTATGGCGAAGGCGAGGCTCGCCGGTACCTTTTGCTTTACCGCGTTATCCAGTATTGCCACGGCGATTACCCGGGATTTGGTGATGGATGCGAAAAAATCGATAACGCTCGATTTGGTGTCGGGATGCTGATAGCAGACGGCGATCGTGTCGATATGGTCCCTGTCTTCAATACTGTTAGGCAATTTCTCTGTATTGGTCACGAGCGATAGGATTTCGCTCTCGAGCTCAAGATTGGCGGCGGGAGGGGGTGAACAGGCTGCGAGGCTGAGCGTCGCAGCCAAGGCTAAAAACACCGCGCCCTTGGCTCTCAGTGGTCTATACATCGATTTTTGCAATAATGACTCCTTCCCGAAATCGACGGGTATTACCGGGTTTTCGGGCTGCGGCCATTTTCAAGGAAGCGTTGGAAATGGTCAAGGGGTGAAAAATCATGGGATAAATCCTTGCCGCAGATAGCGCTTACCCTTAACAAACGGCGGCAAAGCGGGCATAATCGACAACTATGAGCGAAGACAGCATCAGGGTTATCGTTACCGGCGGGACCTTCGACAAGCACTATGACGAGATACGGGGAGAACTCACCTTTAGGGAAAGTCACATGCCCGAGATCCTCGCCAAGGCGAGGGTGAGGGTTCCCGTGGTTCTGGAAATGAACCAGCTGATCGATAGCCTGCAGATGCAGGACGAAAACCGCATGGCCGTGCTTGTTTCCTGCAAAAGCGCGCCGGAGAAGCGAATCGTGATCACCCACGGCACCGATACGATGACCGCCACCGCTTCTCTTTTGGGTTCCGCGGGGCTCGCCAAGACGATTGTGCTCACCGGGGCCATGGTGCCCTACAAGATCCAGGACTCCGATGCCTTATTCAACTTCGGCACGGCTTTTTCGGCGGTGCAATTGCTGCCGCCGGGGGTGTATATCGCCATGAACGGCAGGGTGTTTTCCTGGGACAGAGTGCGGAAGAATAAGGATTTGGGGGTTTTCGAAGCCCTGGAGCCGAGCTGATGGCAAGGCCGAAGGACGCGGATAAACGCCAGCTCATTCTCGCCGAGGCAAAGAAAATGTTCGCCGAGAGGGGCTATGAACGTAGTTCCATGGGCGCCCTCGCCGCCCGCATCGGCATTCCGGTGGGGAGCCTGTATACCTATTTCCCCTCGAAGGAAGCGCTCCTGGGAGTTATCGTCGAAGAGGGATGGAGCGAGTTCGCTTCTTATCTGGAAGAAGGTCTCGAAGGGAACGCCGCCTCCGGCGCCAAGGCCGCTGGGCTCGTATCGCGGCCGGCCGGCCCTGTGTCGAAAGGCTCCTTTGCCGATGCGGGCCTGGCCAAGCTTGCCTTTCTCATTCGAAAAGCGCTGCCCGCCCTCTTTAAGGACATGGATCTTATCGCCATTCTTTTGGGCCAGGCCGGAAGCGCCACCAGACTCAAGGAAAAGCTGGATTACCTGGCCTCCCTCATAGCGTCGATCATAGGCGAATGCGTGGAGGAAAAGGGGGAGAACCCGCGGACCGCCATTCCGGAGCTGGAGGCGGGCCTCCTGGTGATGCTTTTGGGGAGCCTCGAATCGCTGCGCCTGAGCCGTAGGATCGATACGGGCATAGGGGCGGAGGAGATTATCGCTTTTCTTGCCTCGACAGTCGAAGCAACCCTTGGACGCGCCCTGCCCGAGGTTTAGGCCTGCCTTTGATATAGGGGCTTTTTTCGATAAGCCATCGTCGGACCGCCGGGGCGGCTAAGGTCGCGAAGGGAGCGATGAGTCTGGTCTCCCAACGTACTTCCTCGTAGTAGTCCTCCAGGGTTTTTCTTCTGAAATGCAGCAATTCCTCGGCTTGATCCGAGTCGGCGTACCAGCCGCAGTGGAAGTCGGAGGCCGCGAAGGCCTCCATGGGCAGGAATGAGGAGTCTCCAAGGCCGTAGTAGCGGAATATTCTGTCCAGAAAGGCCCTGAAGGATGTGCGGCAGAGCGGGCCGCCGCCGATGTTGAGGGTCCTGCCCGCGGCGAGGGAAAGCTCGGCGGCGGCGGCGAAAGCTCGGCCCGCGTCTTCGGTGTGAACGACCTCCAGACGGGTTTCGGGGGGCATGGCGAAGAGCATGGGATCGAAGGGGAGCCATTTGGCCCAGACGACATAGGATAGGCGCAGAATCGTATACTCGAGTCCCGACGCCTTGACCAGGGCTTCGCATTCGACCTTGGTCCGGCTGTAGATTTCGGTGGGCTTTAGTTCATCGTCCACCCGTATCCAGAAGTTTTTGAGCCTGTCCCCATAGGTGGCGATACTGGAGGCCAGGACGAAGCGGGGTGGCTTGGGAAGCGAAAGGCAGGCTTCGATGAGGTTTTTCGTGCCGCCGACGTTGACTTCCCATGTTTTTGCCTCGTCCTGGTCCGCCGCGGGGGGTATCAGGGCCGCCAGGTGTATGAGGGTGTCGGGGCCTTTTCCGAAGGAGGATAGGGCCTTCCGGACATTGTCGGGCTTTCTCAGATCGCCGAAAAGGACCCGGCAATCCCTCCAGGGGGAGCGAAGCATCTTGCGCAAACCCGCGTCGGCCTTCGCCATAGCCTGAGGGCTTTCCAGGATCGTGACATTGTGGCCCGCGGCGATGCAAGCCTTGACGGCGCTGCGTCCCACGTTCCCGAATCCGCCGGTTACCAGTATCTCCATACTCCCCTCCAGAATCCTGTCGTGACTTTAGTATACTATAAATGAACAATCATTCAAGATAAACGTTTCAAATTCTTTTCCTCCAGCCCCGTGATTGACCATAATCCCAGACCTGCCGTACACTTCCGCGCATGATCACCATCCATGAACTGCGCAGGAAATTCATCGAATTCTTCAAGACAAAGAACCATGTGGAGATAAGCGGAAAGTCGCTTATTCCTGAAAACGACCCCTCCGTTTTGTTCACCACCGCGGGGATGCATCCCCTGGTCCCCTATCTGCTCGGGGAAGCCCATCCGGCGGGCAAGCGGCTGGTGGATTATCAAAAATGCATACGAACCGGGGATATCGAGGACGTGGGGGACGAAAGCCACCTCACCTTTTTCGAAATGCTGGGCAACTGGTCGCTGGGAGACTATTTCAAAGAAGAATCCATAGCCTTTTCCTGGGAATTCCTCGTCTCTCCCCGGTGGCTGGCCCTGGATCCGGCCAAGATTTCCGTAACCGTATTCGCGGGCGATGAGAACGCTCCCCAGGACGAGGTTTCGGCCCAGGCCTGGCGGCGGCTGGGCGTGCCGGAGGATAGGATCGCCTACCTTCCGGCTTCGGACAATTGGTGGGCCACCGGACCCACGGGTCCCTGCGGTCCGGACACCGAGATTTTCTACTGGACAGGCCGGGGCTTGCCTCCCCCGGGATCCAACAAGGGCAGCGATCCCAAGAATTGGATGGAGATCTGGAACAACGTATTCATGGAATTCAATAGGGTGGACGGAAAAACCCTGCTCCGCCTGCCGGCCCAGAACGTCGATACGGGCATGGGCCTCGAACGCACGGTAGCCATGCTGCAGGGGCGAAGATCGGTCTACGAAACCGAGGCCTTCACTCCGATCCTCCGGTCATTGGAAAAGCTCTCCGGCAAGACCTACGGAGCTCCAGGCAATGATCCCGAGCTGGACCGCAGCTTCAGGATCATCGCCGACCATGTCAGGACGGCTACCTTTATCCTGGGCGATCCCAAGGCAGTGCTGCCCTCCAATGTCGGCGCCGGCTACGTGCTGCGGAGGATCATCAGGAGAGCGGTGCGGCACGGCCGCAAGCTCGGCATAGAGGGAGCCTTTCTTTCCGGGCCGGCGGGGGGCATCGTGGAAAATTACGCTGGCCCCTATCCCGAGCTTATGGAAAACCGGGAGCGGATACTCTCCGAACTTAAGCGGGAAGAGGAAAAATTCCTGGAGACCCTCCAGAAGGGCGAGCATGAGTTCGACAAGATGCTTCCCAACCTGCTCAAGAATCCCCAGCGGGTCATGTCCGGGCGCCTGGCCTTCAAGCTCTACGATACCTATGGCTTTCCCATCGAGCTCACCGAGGAGCTGGCCGCCGAGAACGGTCTCAAGGTCAACCGCCAGGAGTTCGACGAAGCCTACAAAAAGCATCAGGAGCTGTCCCGGGCCGGAAGCGAGCAGATGTTCAAAGGCGGTCTGGCCGATCACTCGGAAGTTTCCACACGGTATCATACGGCCACCCACCTCCTCCATAAAGCCCTGCGCATCGTCCTCGGGGACCATGTGGCCCAAAAGGGGAGCAATATCAACACCGAGCGGGTGAGATTCGACTTTTCACATCCCGCGCCCATGACCAAGGAAGAGATCGCCAAGGTCGAAGCGATCGTCAACGAACAGATCCACCGGGATCTTCCGGTGACCATGGAAATGATGAGCCTCGAGGAAGCCAAGGCCTCGGGGGCCATAGCATTGTTCGGGGAAAAGTACGAGGCCGTCGTGAAGGTCTATTCCATCGGGGATTTTTCCAAGGAAGTCTGCGGCGGCCCTCACGTGGAGCGCACGGGAAGTCTGGGCAGGTTCAGGATTCAGAAAGAGCAATCCTCCAGCGCCGGCGTGCGTCGTATCTACGGTATCCTGGAATAATCTTATGCGAGGGACCGCAGGACCTGAAATGTCCTGCGGCCTTCCTCGTTCAACACCCTGAGGATGAGGGGGCCTTTGCAGGTCTTGCCTTCCCACCACAGCTGCCTGAGAAAATCCTCCATCCCATCCTCGATTGTCCCGTAGCTTCCTTCCCTCCATTGGAGAAAATAATAATTTCCGGGATCTAAACGAGAAAGGAGCTTAGGCCCTCGCAGGGGTCTGACGAGGCTCGGCGCGTCTTCGGGACTGCCGGAGAGGTTTTGTTCAAAGCTAAAGGCCCATAACAGGGATTCCCGGGTCGGGCTCGCTTCGGACCAGGCTGGGGAATCGGGCGCCTGCTCTCCCTGGAGGGCGGAGAGCAGGTGTAGCTCGAGAATCGTCGCTTCTTCCATGGCCCAACTTTAGGCCCGGGGCTCTTTTTCCGCAAGCCGCCGGTCTTGGCGCCGTTGGGTTTTATGAAAACCGAGTTTTCAGCCGTTCTTCTGTTTTTCAAGGAATTTTCCCTTGTCCGGCGAGGATCTGGAAAAAGCCTGCGATTGATGATACCGTGATTTTTTATGGGTTTGCTGGATTCCATAGAATCGCCTGAGGATGTCAAGAAGCTCAGGGAATCTGAGCTTCGTATCCTGGCCAAGGAAATACGAAAAAAAATTCTCGAAACCGTGACGACGAACGGGGGCCACCTGGCCTCGAACCTCGGCGTTGTGGAGCTGACTATCGCCCTCCACAGGGTGTTCGACTCGCCCAAGGACGCCATCATCTGGGATGTGGGTCATCAGAGTTACGCCCACAAACTCATCACCGGAAGAGCCGGGGATTTCGATAAAATCAGAAAAAAGGGAGGGCTTTCGGGGTTCCCCAAGCGCTCCGAGAGCATCCACGATATTTTCGATACCGGACATTCATCCACCTCCCTGTCCTCGGCCCTCGGGCTGCTGGAGTCCAGGAAACGACAGGGCAGGAACGGCAGGGTCGTGGCGGTGATTGGGGACGGGGCGCTCACGGCCGGTATGGCCTTTGAAGCCCTGACCAATGTTTCCCAGCTCGAGCTTCCCCTCATTGTCATTCTCAACGATAACAAGATGTCCATATCGAGGAACGTCGGAGCGCTTTCGCGGTATTTGTCCCGGCTCACCGCCACCGAGCATTATCAGCATTTTAGAAGGAGCGTCGACGCCGTCGTGGTATCCATACCCCGTATCGGACGGGGTCTGCTGGAGCTGATAGTGCGGGGCAAGCGGGCGGTGAAAGCCATTTTCTTCAAGGAAAACCTCTTCGCCGATCTGGGCTTCGAGTATGTCGGTCCCATAGACGGACACAATATTCCGGTTCTTTTGAGCGTCTTAGCCCAGGTGAAGCGTCTTCAGCGTCCCGTGGTCATCCATGTGATGACCAAAAAGGGAAACGGGTTTTTCAAGGCCGAGGAGGATCCCGAGGCCTTTCACGGCGTCGCGCCCTCATGTCCGGACCGCTCTGGCCAGGCCAGGCCTTCGTTTACCGAGGTCTTCGGCCGCAGTATGGTCGACCTGGCTCTGGAAAGGCGGGACCTTGTGGCGATCACCGCCGCCATGAGCAAGGGGACGGGTTTGGATAAATTGGCCAGGCTGCAGCCTTCGAGGGTTTATGACGTGGGCATCGCGGAGCAGCACGCGGTCACCTTCGCGGCGGGGCTGGCCGCCGGCGGCCTCGTACCCGTGGTGGCTGTCTATTCGACCTTCATGCAGAGAGCGGTGGATCAGGTGCTCCACGATGTGGCCCTGCCCAATCATCATGTCGTCTTCGCCCTGGACAGATCCGGGGCGGTGGGGGAGGACGGCGAAACACATCAGGGGTTTTTCGATATCCCGCTTTTTAAGAGCCTGCCCAACAGCACTATCCTCGCCCCTTCCTGCGCCGCGGAAATGGAAAGTTTCCTTCGTTTCGCCATTGACCGGAAAGGACCGGTTTTTCTGCGTTTTCCCAAGGCGAGGGTGGATTGCGACGAGCCGGCCTGCGAAGCGCCGCTCGTTCCCGGCAGGGGTGTTTTCCTTAGAAAAAGAAAGAAGGCTTCCGTGCTGGTCTGCGCTTTGGGCCCCCTGGCCCATGCCGCGGCCAGGGCGACGGATAAGCTGGAGGAGTCGGGCTATCCGATAGACCTGTATTCCCTGCGGTTCGCCAGTCCGCTGGACGAGCAGGAGATAGCCGCGGTCTGTTCAGGGTACAGCGCGGTAGCCCTCGTCGAAGAAGGAGCCAAGGCGGGGGGCGTGGGCGAGTCGATCGCCTCGATCCTCGCCCGAAGGGCTGTCAGGGTGAAGCTTTTAATCCTTGGCTTCGGTCCGGGCCTGCCCCCTCAGGCTTCGAGGGAGGAACTGCTCGCCGACGCGGGGCTGGACGAGGAGGGATTGTTGACAACCTTCGGTTTTTTAGCCGCCGAGGTGGCGGCGGAGAGAATGGATGAAACGCACTCTATCCTTGCCAGGTAGGCGGACCCTTTCCTTGGGCGAGCGCCCCCTGGTCATGGGCATCGTCAATCTGACCCCGGACTCGTTTTTCCCGGATTCCCGCTCTCCGGAACCGGCCCGGGCGGTGGAGCGGGCGCTCGCCCTGCAGGAGGAGGGGGCCGAGATCCTGGACTTCGGCGCCGAATCGACCCGACCGGGCTCGGCTCCCGTGGACCCGAAAGAGGAGATACGGAGGCTTATTCCTACCCTCAAGGCGTTCCGTGCCCGGTCGGGTGCGGTGGTGTCGGTGGATACCAGGAAAGCCGAGGTGGCCAGGGCGGCCCTCGACGAGGGAGCGGACATCGTGAACGATATCGCCGCGCTCTCCGATCCCGGCATGGCCGCCCTCGTCGCCCGAACCGGCGCCGGCCTGGTGCTCATGCACATGCTGGGGGAGCCTTCGACCATGCAGGAGAGTCCTGTTTACGACGATTGCGCCGCCCAGGTCGCGGAATATCTTCGCGCCGTCGCCGCCAGAGCCCTGGCCGCGGGGGTTTCGAAAGATTCTATCATCCTGGACCCGGGAATAGGTTTTGGGAAAACGCTCGAACATAATCTCGATCTCTTGAAGAGGCTTTATCTCATTGTCGAATGCGGGTATCCTGTCCTCGTGGGCCTTTCGCGCAAGCGCTTTATCGGCCAGATCAGCGGAAAGCCCGTGGAGAAAAGACTTGCCGGCAGTCTAGGCGCGGCTTGCGCGGCTTGGCTCGGGGGCGCCGATATCATTCGTGTGCACGATGTGGCCCAGACAAAGGACGCGCTGGCGCTTTTTACGGCCTGCCTACCGGAGAAAACCCAGTCTGAACGGGCAGTGAGGGCTATTGATGAATTTTAGCGGCATAGCGGTATTCTTCACCACCTACATCAGGCCTGTGCTCGATGTGCTTCTTCTGGCCTATCTCATCTACAACACCTATCAAATCCTGGTGAAGACCAAGGCTGTCCAGCTGATCAAGGGCATCCTTCTTCTGGCCGGAATTTACGCCCTGGCCTTTTTCCTTCAGCTTTCCACCGTCACCTGGGTTCTCGGCATCGTCGCTCCCGGCTTGGTGATCGGTTTGGCCATAATATTCCAGCCCGAGCTGCGGAAAATCTTTATGCACCTCGGCCAGGGGCGGCTGTTCAGAAACAATCGCCAACCTAAGGCGAGCCAGATCGAGGCTTCCGTAACGGCCTGCGAAGTTTTATCCCACATGAAACGGGGGGCCTTGATCGTCTTCAGCCGCAATGTCGGCCTCAAAGAGATTATCGACAAGGGCATAAGGCTGGATGCCATTCTCTCTCCGAGCCTGTTGGTGAGCATCTTCGCCCACGACAACCCCCTGCACGATGGCGCCGCCGTGATTCAGGAAGGCAAGATCGCCGCAGCGGCCTGCTTTCTCCCCCTTTCGGATCAGCAGGACATAAAAAAGAGTTTCGGAAGCAGACATAGGGCCGCCCTGGGAATTACCGAAGAATCCGACGCTGTGGTAATCGTCGTTTCCGAAGAGACGGGAGCCCTGTCCCTCGCCTATGACTCCAAGCTCTATTACGGCTTGGACGGCGATCAGCTCAGGGCCAGGCTGGCCAGGCTGCTGGAAGGCCTGGCCGATGAGGCGGCGGAATCCCAGGAATCGGAAGAGGGTAAGCACTATGAAGCTTAAGCGAATGGCGAGGCTCCTCTTTTCGGACTGGCCGGCCAAGGTGCTCTCTCTCTCGATTGCCTTGCTGCTCACCCTCTTCTTCAACCTCACCAGACTCGAACAACGGACTATCAACATCCCCCTCACCGTATCCATCAACGATGTGCTGGCTCCCTCCAGTCAGTACCCTTCCATGGTCAAGGTCATTCTCAGGGGAGAGCGGGATATGATTTACAGTATTCGCGAAGATGAGATTTCGGCCTCCCTGGATCTTTCCGAATACAAGAACGAAGGGGTATATCGGGTGCCCATCCGGCTTCAGAAACGAGGCAATGCCCTTGTGGCTGATCCTCTCGAAATCCATCCCGAGCCTTCGGATATCGCCATCGGTCTGGAAAAGCGGATCGCCAAGAGCGTACCCGTGACGCCATCGTTCAAAGGATTTCTCGAGTCCGGCTTCGAGCTGGCCAACTTCGATATCCTTCCACCGGAGGTGACTATTTCGGGACCGGCGGGGCTGGTCAGCCGGGCGAGCGAAATATCGACGGACACCATAGAACTAAGTGGCAAAAAGGCGGACTTTACCGTCAACGTGCGTCTGTTGAAAAAAGATTCCCTTTTGGCGTTCGAGGGCAAGGATTCAGTGGTTTTTTCCGCCACCGTCCGCAAGTCGAGGGATATTAAGAATTTTGTCAATCTTCCCATCATAGTTCGAGGACTTGCGCCCGGCCTGGCCTTGGCCGAGATTCTTCCCACGGGAAACGTGCGCATGCATATAGCCGAGGAAGTGCTGAAGGATTTCAAGACCGACGAAATGCTTTCCGTGGATTTGAAGGACTATACCAAGGCGGGAACCTATACGGTGAATGTGGTTTTATCGGTTCCCGAAGAAGTCGTGGTGGAAACCTACGATCCGCAGACATTGACCATCAAGCTTCAGGCCGCGGCGCAGCCGGCCGAGCCCGGGGCGGAACTCTGACGAGGTTTTTGGCAGGCCCCGGACCCGGAAGGAGGCGACGGTTCTCCGTTGGGCGGTCCGGTTTTAATAAGGAAAAACAATGATTCGTGGAATAGGCATCGATATTGTCCATGTGGATAGGATACGGCACTGGTCATCGGTGCCAGGCCTCATAGAAAGGTTTTTCCATCCCGACGAGATCGAGGCGGTTTCTTTGAGGGGGGCCAGCCGGGATCTTTCGCTGGCGGCGCGGTTCGCGGCGAAGGAGGCCTTCGGGAAAGCCTGCGGCACCGGCCTGAGAAACATGAAGCTCAAGGATATTTACGTGAAAAACGAGCGTAACGGAAGGCCGGTCATTATTTTGGCGGGCACGGCGAAACAACGCTTTTCCGAGCTCGGCGGGGGAATCCTCCACTGCTCGCTCACCCATGAAGGGGATAACGCGGTCGCCATCGTGATCATCGAGGACGAAAGGATTTCATGAGCACGAAGGCCGTTCAGCTGGTGGTAGCCTACGACGGGACCGATTTCGGGGGTTGGCAGCGACAGAAAAACGCCCGTTCGGTACAGGAAGAATTGGAAAAGGCCCTTCAGACTATCCATGGGCATCCGGTCAAGCTGACCGGCGCGGGCCGCACCGACGCGGGGGTGCACGCCCTGGGCCAGGTGGCCGGGTTTTTCAGCGATATCCCCACGATACCGGTCGAACGATTCAAAGTCGCTCTCAACAGCCTATTGCCCAAGGACATCAGGGTGATGAGCGCGAGTCCGGCGCCCGGGGATTTCCACGCCCGGTTCGACGCCTCGTTGCGGCGGTATCGTTATTTCGTGCTTTGCGGGTCCCGGCAGGATCCCTTTAGAAATCGCTACGCCTGGTGCATATCCCGGCAGCCCGCCCTGGCTAAGCTCAATGCGATGGCGGAAGTGCTCGTGGGGGAGCACGATTTTTCCGCCTTCGCCTCCGCCGGCGATTCCAGCCTGAGCCGGTCCAGGTTCGTTCAGGAGTCGTATTTCTGGTATGAGGGCGAGAGCCTTGTCTATCAGGTGGCCGCAAACGCCTTCCTTTGGCGTATGGTCCGCTCCCTGGTGGGCACGATGCTGTTTTTCGAGGCCAAGACAAGTAGCCAGGCGGAGGCCTCCGACCTGATGCGTGGTATTCTCGAAGGGGGCGACAGGAAAAAAGCCGGTCCCACCGCTCCGCCGGAGGGGCTGTTTCTATGGAACGTGGAATATGGGGCCAGACTGCATGGCCATCGCCGGAGGAAGGGTCAGGAGCGGGGTGATACTATGGCGGCGGACGAGGTTTCCTGAACCTCGATTCTTCTCGCCTGAGGTTTTATTCCCTTTTCCGCCAGGGCCGAAAGCACCGCCGGTATTAGGCTGTTTTTGATGGCCCCGAGGTTTTCCTGTAAAAACCAGACCCCGACAAGAAGATTCGTTCCATCGGGGGTAATCGCGTCCAGAATCTGTATGGGCGCCGGATCCTTCAAGGCCAGCGGCTCTGCGTCCAGCACCCGCTGGATGCAGCTCATGGCGAGCCTGAGATCGGAATCGTTGGGGAGACTGAGCCAGAGGTCGAACCTCCGCTGGGGGAAATAGCTGATATTGATGATGTTGGTCTTGATCAGGGTTTCGTTGGGCACCCTGACCAGACGGCCGTCGAAAGTCTGGAGGCGGACGCACATGAGATCGACGGTCTTTACTACTCCCGTTATGCTGTCCACCTGGAGTATATCTCCTTCGGAAAAGAGCTTTTCCGAAAAAAGGAAAAGGCCGGAGATTATGTTGGCCACCGAGGTTTGAGCGGCGAAGCCTATGGCGATTCCCGCGATGCCCGCGGCGCCCAGCAGGGCCGAGACATCGAAGCCGGCTTTCTTGGTGGCCATGAGGACGACAAGGGTATATCCACCATACTTGATAAGCCTGTCCAGGGTGGAGGCGCTCCGCTTCGGCAGCACCTTTCTTGAAAATCTCCTGGTCATGATGAATACTATGCGTACCAAGGCGAGACCGAGAACCAGGATGAGGAAAACCGATATGGCGGTCTTTACCGAATCGGCGGAAACAATATCGTGAAACCAACCGGCTACCGAATCGAGGAGCTTCTGTCCTGTGCTCATAGCGCAACTATAGGATAAAAGACGGGGAGAACGGAATAGTGTCCAAAGGCAAAAAACGAAAAGGCTCTACGGCATCGGCCCCCGATCAAGAGAAACCCGGTTCGGCTTCCGAAAGGGAGGCCCGGAACGGTGCGCAGGCGAGGATCCGTACCTGGAATGGCCGCGTTGAGTCCGACAGCGGTTTGCGAGCGGATAAATATATCGCCGAAGTCGTGGGGATTTTGGGAAGATCCCAGCTCAAGGCCAGAAATGCCCTCCTCCTGGTCAACGGCAAGGCCGCCAAGTTTTCACGAAAACTCATCCGGGGCGAGGCGATAGAACTCACCTGGTCGGATGAACCTGAACGGGACTTGATAGCCGAGGAACTAAGGGTATCGCTGTTGTACGAGGACGAAAATGTTTTCGTCTTCGACAAGGCCCAAGGCATGGTTACCCATCCGGCGGCGGGCAACTGGCGGGGCACTTTGGCGAACGCCGCGCTCTGGCTGGACGCCCAGCGAAGGGGAGGGGGCGCCGCTCCCCGGGGAGGAATTGTCCACAGGCTGGATAAGGATACCTCGGGCGTCATAATCGTCGCCAGAAATACCGCGGCCCACGGGTTCCTGGCGGCTCAGTTCAAAAACCGCTCCGCCCGCAAAGAATATATAGCCTTGTTACAGGGGATACCCAGGGAGGAATCCGGGCGCATCGAAAATAATCTTGCCCGGGATAAGCGGGATAGAAAAAAATTCGCCCCCGCGGAATCCGGCGGAAAGCCGGCGGTGACGGACTACAGGCTGATCTCAAGGTGGGCCTTGAAACCTGGCTGCGAATATTCCCTCGTGGCCCTCTACCCCAGGACGGGAAGGACTCACCAGCTGAGGGTGCACATGGCAGGTCTGGGCTGTCCCATAGTGGGAGATCCCCTTTACGGGAAGAAGGACAGGTACTTTCCAGAAGCGACGTTGATGCTCCACGCCCGGAGGCTCAAGATTCTGCTGCCAAGCCAGGGTGAGGCTTCCATTTTTCAAGCCCCCCTGCCGCAGCGTTTCGCGGCCATGGTTGCTACGCTCAAGTCCGGAGGCAGATCCGAACTTCGCAAATCCTGACAGGCGGCGATTGGCGGAATAAAAAAGAGCCCCCCGGGCGGTCTGCGGGGGGCTCTTCAGGTCTGGTGGAGGTGAGGGCGTGCGGCCCTCACCTCCACCAGACCTTTGTCTCACTACGCTATCGGTAACGATTAGTAGCGGCGGGGATGGAAAGATCCACCATCACGGCGGGGCTTGTCTTCAGCCTCGTTGACGCGGAGCTGCCTTCCCATGAATTCGAAACCGTTAAGGGCGTCGATCGCCTTCTGGGCCTCATCGTCGTTCGCCATCTCGACAAAGCCGAATCCCTTCGCCTTGCCGGTATAGCGGTCGATGATGATGTTGACAGAGGAGACCTCGCCATACTGGGCGAAAAGATCGCGAAGCTGATTCTCGGCGGTGCTGTAATTCATGTTGCCGACATAAACCTTCTTGGACATTCGGAAAAACCTCGATTGGGCCGTCATCGCAGGACGACAGCACGGATCCGTCCGCCTAGGGCGGACGTACGTCGCTCCCGGAGAAGCTTAAGCGTACAGCTTTACCGTCTTTAGGGCAGGATTACGAGGCTGGGTTAGCGATGCTGGGGTCTTTCCGAAGGAAGAAGCGAGTGGGGCGGGGGCTCTGGAGATTTCGACCGCCGAACCCCCAAAACCGTACACAAAGGAATGACGATGCATGAAAAGCCAGTTTCTACCTTAAAAACGGGGGCAGTATTCCTGAACCCTCCGAAAGTACAGGAAGCCGCATACACGGCCTCAATAGCGAGTATATGGGTATTCCTGGAGAGCCGTCAACTGCTTTTACGTTATTTTACCGTAATTTAATTCGCCTTGACAAAGAATTTCCCATCCGTATAATCGAAATAACGGCGAATATACATCGGAGGGACATATGGCACCCAGAGTTTGGATGATTGCCCTTCCCGTTGCCGGTTTGATTCTTGGATGGACGATCCGCTGGCTCTATGCCAGATTTCAACTCACTGCTGCAGAAAATGAAGCAGAACGTATACGACAGGACGCTAAAAAAGAGGCCGAGGCCGAGAAGAAGGCGATCCTTGTAGAGGCGAAAGATCAGCTCATTCGGGAACGCAACCAACAGGAACGGGAAATACGCGAACGGCGAATCGAAGCTCAAAAGCTCGAACGCCGGGTCATGCAAAAGGAAGAGAACCTCGATAACAAAATCGAGGCCTTGGAACGGCTGGAAGGCGCTTTAAAGGCGAAAGAAAAAAGTCTGCAGGACAGGGAAACCGACCTGCTGGGTCAGGAAGAGCGATATCGTCAGGAACTGGAGCGGATATCCGGCCTGAGCGCCGACGAGGCGAAGCGGCTTATCATCCAGACCCTGGAAAACGAGGCCAAGCACGACGCCCAGGTCCTGATCAACAAGATCGATCAGGAAGCCCAGCTGGCCGCCGAAAAACGCACCCGGGATATCCTGGTCGCGACCATGCAGCGCATCGCCACCGACGTGACCGCCGAAACGACGGTAACATCGGTCAGCCTGCCTTCGGACGAGATGAAGGGACGCATTATCGGCAGGGAGGGGCGGAATATCCGTACCCTGGAAACCCTTACCGGCGTCGATGTCATCATCGACGATACTCCCGAAGCCGTGGTCATATCCTGCTTCGATCCGGTACGCCGGGAAATCGCCCGCATTTCCCTGGAGCGTCTCATCACCGACGGACGGATTCACCCTGCCCGCATCGAGGAAATGGTCCAGAAGGTTACGAGGGAGATCTCCCAGAAAATCTACGACGAGGGCGAGAAGGTCGTCTTCGACCTGGGTTTGCACAACATGGCGCCGGAACTCATCCGCGCCTTGGGAAGGCTTTATTTCCGCACGAGTTACGGACAGAATGTCCTTTTTCACTCCAAGGAAGTCGCAGTCATCGCGGGCCTCCTGGCCGCCGAGATCGGGCTCAACCGGGAAATCGCCAAACGCGGCGCCCTCTTGCACGATATCGGCAAGGGCATGGAGACCGACGGGGACCAGAATCACGCCGAGAGCGGCATGGATTTCGTGCGCAAGATGGGCGAGGATCCGAGGGTGGTCAACGCCATCGGGGCCCACCACAACGATGTGGAGCCTTCCTGCCCCGAATCGGTGGTCGTGCAGATCGCCGACGCGATCTCGGCGGCCAGGCCCGGCGCCCGCCGCGAAACTTTGGACAACTACATCAAGCGCTTGGAGAATCTCGAGTCCATCGCCGAAAGCTTCTCGGGGGTCGACAAAGCCTTCGCCATCCAGGCCGGCCGCGAACTTCGTATTCTGGTCAACTATGAAAACGTGTCCGACGACCAGGCCAGGGAGCTGTGCAAGAGCATCGCCAAGAAGATCGAGACCGATCTGCGCTATCCCGGTCGCATCAAGGTCACCATCATCAGGGAGACCAGAATCGTCGAATACGCGCGCTAAGAGCGGGGGAGCCCAGGGTATTGAACGAACGCAAGGCCAGCCTGATCATGGTGGGCGATATCGTAGGTCCTCCGGGCTTGCGCGCCCTTTTCGCTCTTCTTCCTTCTTTCGCCAAAAAGCATTCCGCCGATCTGGTGGTCGCCAATGGGGAGAACGCCCAGAAGGGTTACGGAATAGGCAAGGAAGAACTGGACATCATGCTTTCGGCTGGTGTTTCGGCGATCACCACGGGTAACCATGTCTGGGAACGAAAGGATGCGATGGAACTCCTGGATGGGGAGCAGGCCTTGCTGAGGCCTGCCAACTATCCCGCCGGCCTTTCGGGCAAAGGGCTTCTCCACGTAAAAGGCCGGGCCTTCGAATGGGTGGTGATCAACCTGCAGGGAAGGGAAGGGCTCTATGCCATCGACTGTCCTTTCAGGACTGCCGACGAACTGGTCGCCAAGGCGAGACGTCAGCATCCCGGGGCCTTTGTCATAGTCGATTTTCACGCCGAATCCCCCGAGGAGAAGGAAGCCCTGGCCTGGCACCTGGACGGCAGGGCGAGCGTGGTCGCCGGCACCCATACCCATGTACCGACCGCCGACGAGCGGATTCTTCCAAAGGGAACGGGCTATATCACCGACCTGGGTATGACCGGAGCGATTGACTCCATCATCGGCGTGAAGACGGAAATCTGCGTAAAACGCTCTTTGACCCAGATCCCTTACAAAATGGAGACTGCGGAAGGCGAAGCCTTCATGTCCGGGGCGCTCTTTCATATCGATCCTTCCACGATGGCCTGCGTAGGCATAGAGCGTTTCAACCTCCGCACAGATTGAACTAGGGGCAGGGTCCACCATATACTCCCCCCCATGCGACAGGCACAGCGAACCCTACAGGCTCCAGGCTCAGCGATTAAGACGTTTCTCGCCCAGCTCACTCCGGCTCTTTTCAAGACCCTTTCGGGGGGTTACGGAAAAAAAGATTTCCGCAAGGACCTGGCCGCAGGCA